>Ga0172375_10003263_pt1 | contig 24760 bp, 20 predicted proteins | sample LakKiv1m_FD_114537 | JGI IMG/M metagenome (GOLD analysis project Ga0172375, IMG submission 114537) | Freshwater microbial communities from Kabuno Bay, South-Kivu, Congo - kab_092012_11.1m | ecosystem: Environmental > Aquatic > Freshwater > Lake | place: Democratic Republic of the Congo...
CGGCAAGCGTCCACGTATGAATGACTTGCCACCCGCATGAGACGCCGGTGTTGCAGGCGAACGCGAGCGCGCCCGCCGCGTCAGCGCCGGAGAGCGGCGCCCATCCGAGCGCGGCGAATCCGGCAACAAGCGCTATATACGCGAGATACGCCGGGAGTATCCGGAACACGCGTCGCACGTAAAAAGCATACAAACTCAATGAACCGCGCCGGGATTCCTCCTCGAGCATAAGCCGCGTGATGATGTAGCCGCTTACGACAAAGAAAAGTTTAACGCCCAAGGGGCCGGACCGTTCGCTGAACCATACGAGCCACTGATCAAGGCGCCACAGAAGCTCCTCTACTATGCCGCTCGTCGCGTGCGCGACATAAAAATCGCGGAACACCGACCAGTGGAAATAAAACATATGGTGGGCTATCACAAAAAGAATGCCCACGCCGCGCCACGCGTCGAGTATGCGATCGCGCTTCATAGTTTCATATACCGCATAATTTTTTGCGCGCGGGCTTCCCAGCTCAGATTTTTCGCGCCTTCCCGCGCGCGCCTGGCGCGCGCGGCCGCTTCGCGCGGATCAGCAAAAATTTCGCGCAGAGCGCGAGCAATCGACTCCGCGTTGTCCGGCTCCGCGAAATAGCCCATCCCCTCTTCAAGCACGTCGCGGATGCCGGGTACATCCGACGCAATAATAGGCACGCCGGACGCCATATATTCCATGAGCTTTGATGGAGATGATTCAATACTACCGGCAGGGTCTTTCGCCGTGTTGGGAATGGAAAGAATGTCGGCGGCGCGTAGCCACAATGGAATGTCCCCGTGGGGCTTGCGTCCCGCGATAACGATATTCGCGGGATTCCCCGCGTCCCGCCATTTTTTCTGGAACCGGGAAATGTCCGCGTCAGTGCCGCCGACGAAATAAATAATTTCATCGCTCCGAAGAAATCGGTGCGCGTCGAAAAGAATATCAACCCCCTTGACCGGAAACAGGTGCCCGACATAGAGAAGTATTTTTTTATCCTGCGGGAGTTTGAGCGATGCCCGGGCTTCTTGCTTCGGCGTGTCGATTCCAAAGCGCTCAAAATTTACCGCGCACGGCGCGTGCACTATCTTTCGGAGCGGCACCCCATAATCACGGACGATCTCATCGCGCAAAGGCTTGGTCGCGGCGATGATGCCCCGCATCCGTTTGAATCCCCAGCGGTTTATGACGTTCAGTCCGCTGCGGTAATACATATGGATCTCGGAGAAAGCACGCACGGGCAACAGGAGTATGAGCCACGCGTCGCGCAGGTCAAAAAAATAAAATATGGTTTTTGAACGATCCTTCATGCGAAGAACCTTGAAAAAGAGCGCGACGGTGAAGCTCCCGAGCATGAGCAGAAACCCAAGCGGTCCGGGAACCGCATTCATAATGTCGATAACAGGTAATTTCTTAAGCGTGAAGTTTTTTTCGATGCCGTGGTACGCGAACGGATCGACGCCGCGTAAGAGCGGTTCAACGCGGCGCGGCGCCCAGAACTCGACGTGAGCGCCCTCGCGCGCGAACGATTCCGCGACGCGCATCATATAGGGCGCCATCGTTTTTTCCGAAGGAATGCGCCAATGGGTTATGCAGATTATTTTCATGCGGGACTAGGGTTGCGGCACGCGGTACACATCATAGCGCGTATCGCTCCATACTTTAACCGCGTCCACCGTTTCAGGTTTCCACTCGGGATGAAGCACGCGGTCTTTGATGATATAGGCGACGTGATATTTCTGCATATAGGTCCGTATGTGCGGTCGGATATCCTGCGTGAATTTCCGTTCAAGTCCCGTGAAGAAACTTTCTCCCATAAGTTCCTGGGGCGTCGGCGGCGTGCCGCAGTTCTCGCCGCCGTTCCAAAACTGGAGTATCCGGCAGAGCTTGATGCCGCGCTCTATTGTCTTCGCGTGATGATACGCGTCCTGTCTCCCGACATAGTTCGGCAGATCGTCCTTCAGATTCTCTACGGTCGGATTGTCGAAATACCGTGACACCAAATACCGCTCATGGAGCTCGTCGTTCGGTACGAGGGTGAAAATAACCGCCGTCGCAAAGAGTACATAGTCGCGGCTCAAGGTCGGGGTGTACACGTCGAGCGGGCTGTCGGACGCGCTCCAGATAACGACCGGCCGCAGCTGCTGCGCGTCGATCCATTGCAAAGGAGCCGCGTAGCCCTGCTCTTCTTTCCACAGCGCGGCATTCGGCGTGACATCGATGAAGTAATAAAAATATTGCTTCACGAACACGAACACGCCGACAAGGATGAGGCCGCATGCCGCGAGAGCGACGACCCGCAGAGCGCGGCGCATCAGCGCGCGCTTCTGCCAGAGCAACCATGCGATGGGTACGCCGGCAAGCAGGAGCCAGGGACCGATGAACGGACGGATATGTTCTCCGGTTTCCAGGAGTTTTCCAGTCACCAGATTACTGCCCTGCATTATCCAGAGCCCGAGCCCGCTCACTCCGGCGAACAAACTGATGAGCATGAAGTGCGGCTCGCGGCGTAGCGCGGGCACGCGCCAATACACGAACGCGATCAACAGCACTAGAATCCCTATCCATCCGCCCGAGTAGACGATCTCGGCCATTGGGATGTGGGTGTCAACCAGCCCGAAACGCGACACGCTCTCCAAAAAATACGGATACGCGCGAGAGAGCCAGAACATATAGAGGAGTTGGGGCAGACCAATAAGCCCGCCAAGTGCTGAAGCTTTGAGCGTTGCGCGCATGAGCGGCCACTCCTTCTGCGCCACGGCGTATATGAACAGAAGTCCGAGCGTGATAACGGCGGTCTGCCACAGATAGCTAAAGACATAGAACGTAGCACCGGTCGCGATTCCCAAAAAAATAATCGAGGAACGGCTCTCAGGTTTTTTGAGGAACCGCGCGAGCGCGATATATAAGAGAAGAAAGACTGGGTACACCTCCTGCCGACTGCTGGGACGGAATATGAGTCCGTAACAGGTGAGGAACGCGGCGAATGAGCCCGCGGCCGCGTACAATTTCGGCACATACAGTTCACGCAGGAGCCAATACGCGAGCGCGGCAAAGACGACGCTCCAGAGTATAAAGTTAAGGAGCATCGCGGGAACAAACGGTATTCCCAAGAGAAGCGGGATCGCGGCGAGCCAGTGGCCTCCGAAAATAAGGACCGGCGGTCCTCCCGCGCGTTCAATCAAATATTGGTTGCCGTACCAGAAATGCCCGTCGGCTATTTCGTGGATCTGATTGTAGTAGAGAATTTCGTCGCCGTAGCTTTGCGGCACGCCGCGCCAGTCACTACCGATGACGAGAGCGGCATTTGCGACCGGAATGAGCGCCATGAGCGCTACGACTGCACATAGTATGACTGCTATCCGATGTTCGCGAAGGAAGTTCATATGTCGTTCATAGCCGCGCCCTATCCCAATAGCTCCTCAAGCACTTTTCTGTTCGGAAGTATCCAGCGATGAATATCACCCATGATATCTTCCATGCTACGCGCCGGTTTCCACCCGGATATCGCGGAGAACCGTGCACTGTCGGATATAAAGAGCTTGATGTCGCCCCAGCGAGTCTCTGGCTCAGAGGCAATCTCAATGACATTGCCGCTTATCTTTTGACAGAGCGCCGTGAGTTCAAGGAGCGAGGCACTGCTTCCCTCTCCGCCGCCTACGTTGAACGTTGCGCCCATGAATGCGCTGAAATCGTTGAGTTGCAACTCGAGAGCGTCCCACAAATCGTCAATGTGCATGAAATCCCGTACCTGCTTGCCCTGTCCGCCGAAGCCGATGTACGAGAGCGGTTTTTTGAATACATGCCTGGCCATCCAGAGCACGGCGACGCCCTGATCGACCTTGCCAAATTGCCACGGCCCCGCGATAACTCCGCACCGATTGATAATGGCTTCTGTGCCGTAGAGAAGCGCGTACTCGCGGATGAGCATTTCGGAGGAAAGTTTTGTCGCCCCGTACAAGGTCCGCTGTTCCCCTATCGGAAACTCTTCGCGTATTCCGCGCTTCGATACGCCGGGGATGCTCTGCCGAGGCGCAATAACAAAGCGGGTGTCGGATTCCTGTGTTTCTATTGCGTTCAATTCCTGTATGGGGTACACGCGGCTCGAAGAGAGGAAGAGTATCTTTGCACCCGTCGCGCGGGAAAATTCGAGAACATTCACGGTCCCCCAGAGATTCGTTTCAAGCGCGTACAGAGGCGAACCTCCGACACCGGCTAACACGGACGGCTCCGCGGCGCAGTCGAGCACGAGGTCGGCTTCGCCGAGTTTTTTAAAAGTTTCCGCCGTACGCACGTCGCCTTGTACGAATTCCACCCCCGCGGCCTCGAGTCGAGGAACATTGAGTTCGGAACCCTTGCGGGTCAGGTTATCGACCGAGCGCACGCGCGCGGAAGGATATTTTTTCTTAAGTCGAAGCGCGAGCGATGCACCGACGAATCCCGCGCCTCCCGTAATGATGATGTCCCGGTAGGTCATGCACTCTCTATTATGCACGCACATGGGCGCACAGGTCCCTCAGCGTTGCGTCTATGTCGTAGGTGATGTCCCAGCCGGGATAATGAGCTTTGAACTTTGAGAGGTCGGAAACATACCAAATATGGTCGCCCCGGCGCGGCTCGTCTTTGTAGACAACATTCGCCTTTTTGCCGGTTAGCTTCTCTATCTTCTGTATCGCCTCAAGCATCGAGATGTTCGCCTGGCGCCCCCCTCCCGCGTTATACACCTCGCCCGGACGTGGATTCTCGTGGAAATACCAGAACATATTTACAAGATCGCGCGCGTGAATATTATCGCGCACCTGCTTGCCCTTATACCCGAAAATAGTGTAGGGCTTCCCGGTCGCCACGCATTTCACCAGATAGGCCAAGAAGCCATGGAGTTCGGCGCCGCTGTGGTTGGGGCCCGTGAGACATCCGCCGCGGAAAATCCCCGTTTTCATTCCAAAATATTTACCGTACTCCTGCACCAAAACATCGGCGGCAACTTTGGAAGCGCCGAAAATGCTGTGCAAGGTGTTGTCGATGCTCATGGACTCGTCGATTCCTTTGTTGAATGGGTGGCTCTCGTCGACTTCCCACCGGGTTTCGTGCTCGACGAGCGGCAGTGAGTTCGGCTGGTCGCCGTACACTTTGTTGGTCGACATAAAGATGAACGTCGCGTCGGGAGCGAATTGCCGCACGCTCTCCAGAAGCACGAGTGTTCCGCCCGCGTTGATGCCGAAATCCGTGTACGGCTCCTTGGCCGCCCAATCGTGGGAAGGCTGTGCCGCCGTGTGTATGACGATGGACGGCTGGTGGCGCCGCACAATCTCTTCTATCGCGGCGGGTTCGCGTATATCCACGCTGTAATGGGTGTACCGCGCGCCAAGTTTCTTAATGAGCGCGTCTTTGTTCCACGCCGTCGAAGCGTCGGCTCCGAAAAAATACGCGCGCATATCATTGTCTATGCCGACAATGTCGTATCCCTTCTCGGCGAAAAAACGCGCCGATTCTGAACCTATAAGACCGGCCGAACCGGTGATAAGAGCCACCTTGGACATATATATTTTGCGCACCTATGCTAGCACAACTTTGTGGTAAAGTCCTAGCATGATAGCGCTGAGCGTCGTTATACCCGCCCACAACGAAGAGGGGTCTGTTGAAGAAACAGTCCGCGCGGTTGAGAGCGCGCTTGCGCGCGAGCGTATTGACCACGAGATCGTGGTCGTCAACGATCATTCGACCGACGCCACCCGACACATACTGGATACGCTGGCAGCAGAATTACCCGCCGTGCATCCGGTAGACAATAGAACATCAGGCGGATACGGACGCGCGGTTGCGGCAGGCATAACAGAAGCTCGGGGTACCTATGTCGCCATCATGATGGCCGATCTTTCCGACGATCCGGAGGATCTTGTCCGTTTTTACCGTGCGGCGGTTGTAAGCGGAGTGGATTGCGTTTTTGGTAGCCGCTTTATCAAAGGCGGTTCGACGCACGAGTATCCGCGCGCGAAACTAATTCTGAATCGTTTCGCCAATATGATGGTGCGGATTCTGTTCCATATCCGCTATAACGACTGCACCAACGCGTTCAAGCTCTACAAGCGCGAAACGCTCGAAGGTCTGCGGCCGTTCCTTTCTCCGCATTTTAATCTGACGCTTGAGCTGCCGCTCAAAGCCATCGTGCGCGGCTACAGCTACACGGTACTGCCGAACTCGTGGCGCAATCGCACGGCGGGCGTTTCGAAACTGAAGATAAAAGAAATGGGTAGTCGCTATCTTTTTATCCTTCTCTATTGCCTCATCGAACGCTACTTTGGAAGAGGCGATTTTAAGAAACAAGAGCGGCACACGATATGAAAGACGGTATACAACGCTCCGTGTCCCGATGCGCGCAAGCATTGCGCCCGCATGCCCGGCTCATCCAGACGCTTGTGGTCGGTGTCATAGCGGCGGCATCTCAAACCGTCGTTTTCGAAATTCTCGGCATCTATCTCAAGATAGTCTCTCCGAGCACCGCGGTTGTGATCGGCGGCGAAGTCGGCGTCGTAACTAGTTTTCTCTTGAACAACCGGTTCTCGTTCGGCGATCGGCCGCACGGTTCGCGCATGCACCGATTTCTGCGTTTTCATCTTGTCGTTCTAGGCTCGATCATCATTCAGTGGCTGTCCGTGTATACTGCCGAACGATTTAACGCTGGGTTCTTCTTTATCCATGTCGCGTATGTCCTCGGGATTGTCATTGGGTTTGTTTGGAACTATAACTGGTATCGCCTCTGGGTATGGCGGCATCACGAAAACCCCGAACTCTAATGCGACACGAGAGGCGCTCCCATCATGCTTTTTAATTCATTCTCGTTCGCGCTCTTTTTCCCCGCCGTACTCCTTTCGTACTGGCTCGTGCCCCCGCGGTGGCGACAGCTCCTCCTGCTTGCCGCAAGTTGCTACTTCTATATGGCATTCGTGCCTGCATACATTCTTATTCTCTTCTACCTCATCATTCTCGACTACACGCTGGCGCGGCTGATGGAGCGCTCCCAAGGCAGAAAACGCAAAGCGTATTTTCTGTTGAGTCTTCTTTCGACAATAGTCGTACTCGTCATATTTAAATATTTCAATTTCTTCAACGCGAACATCGAGGCACTTGCTCAGTTCCTCGGCTGGCAGTATTCGCTCGGAATGCTTTCGCTCCTCCTGCCGCTCGGTCTCTCGTTCCACACCTTTCAGAGCCTCGCGTATGTCATGGAGGTATATCGCGGCAACTATCCGGCGGAAAAAAATCTGCTGACCTACGCGCTTTACGTTATGTTTTTCCCCCAACTTGTCGCGGGGCCTATCGAACGTCCGGCACAGCTCCTGCCGCAGCTCAAGACGGTCCATCGGTTCGATTGGACGACATTCACCCACGGATTGCAGCGGATGGGCCTCGGCTTCTTTAAAAAAATGGTGGTCGCGGACAACCTTGCTCTGTACGTCAATCAAGTGTACGCGTCTCCGTACGACGCCTCTGGTATTTCTCTTGTTATAGCGACGTTTCTGTTCGCTCTACAGATTTATTATGACTTTTCCGGTTATTCGGATATCGCCATCGGCTCGGCCGAAACTATGGGAGTGAAGCTTATGGAAAATTTCAACGTACCGTACGCCACCGCGTCGCTTCGCGAATTCTGGTCGCGCTGGCACATTTCTCTTTCTTCATGGTTCCGAGATTATTTGTATTTCCCCCTCGGCGGAAGCCGTGTTGGAAAACTCGCGTGGGCGCGAAATATCATCATCACGTTCCTCGTGAGCGGCCTGTGGCACGGCGCCAATTGGACCTATGTCGCATGGGGATTCATCCATGGCGGGTTCATCATCGTTGAGCGGGCGGCGCAGAGGGCGATACGCGCGCTCATACCTGTCCCCGGCGCCGTGCTCATCCGTAGCATAAATCTTTTCACTCGCGTGGGAGCTCTCGTTGTAATCTTTTTCGCCTGGATATTCTTCCGCGCGGGTACCATGAGCGACGCGTGGTACATAACGACACATATGCTCCCGAGGTTTTTTGGCGAGATTGGAGCACTTCTTTCCGCGGGAGGGCCCTCAGCCATCGCGCACGCGGCATGGGGTCAGATCTTCGTGCCGCTCACCCTCCTCAATTTCGGCCTCAAGCAGGAACTGCTCATCGTATTCGGGGTCGTTATGTTTTTCATTATTGAGTGGACGGAATCGCAGAGAGGTGTTCTCAACTGGATCCGCACGCGACAGCCACTCACCCGATGGATTGCCTGGATTGCGCTTATTCTTACGATCGCGAATCTCGGCGCAACGGCTGAGATACCGTTTATCTATTTTCAATTCTGAATATGCATAACCGTCTTTTGAATGCCGTAATTTTTGTCCTGCTCCTCCTCGTGGGACAGATATTCGTTGCGCGGTATGTCTTCAACTGGGACGCGCAAGTGTCGACGATTGACTCGTTCATTCACGCGCCCACCGGCATATATTATTTCGGCGACAGTGTTATAAAAAGTTCGCCCGACGCTGACGCAAGCCACGCCTCCATTGCAGAATTTCTCGGCGCCATGATTCCGGACACAATCGTCGCCGATGTCTCGCAGGGGGCCTCGGATCCGCGGCTCTTTGCCGCGATGACCCGGTACATCAGCACGAACTCCACGGTTATGCCTGGGACTATTATCATTCCTGTGAATCTGCGTTCATTTTCGCCGGAGTGGTACCGTAAACCGCAGTACCAATTTGAGCGGCAGAAGTTCATTCTCGAGAAGCCCGCTCCCCTACGGTATTTCTTCCAGCCGCTCGCGACACTCCACGCGCTCACGGTCCCCGCCGTATCGCAGGAAGAATTTTTGAACAGTCCTGTGTATTCCGGCACGACGACCGTCGGCTTCGTAAAAGATTTTGAAGACCCCGGCACGTTCAGCACCGTTACGAAAGAAACCCGGCGTCAGAAATTCATATACGACTACATGGGCCGCATCGAGGCGAATAACGAAGAACTTCTCGCTCTCGCAGAAACGCTGCGCCTCGGCGAACAGGCGGGGATCTCTATGCTGGTGTATATAACGCCCATTGACTACACAAGCGGAGTGTCACTTGTTGGAAAAGATTTTATTCCCCAGATCAGGGAAAATGCGCGGATTGTGTGCGGCATCGCCGCCGCGGCGGGAACGCCTTGCATCGACCTTTCCCTCGCGCTCGGCACGGAACACTTCGACTCCCGCGCCTACCCGAACGAACACCTCGACGAAGCCGGCCGGCGCTATATCGCGGAGCAACTCTACAAAACATATTTTAGGAAAGAGTGACGACATATTTCTATTCATCATGAACGCCGAGGCGGCAGACTCATATGAATTCCTCTCCGCAGGCAAAAAAAATCCCCCGCCACAGTCCTGCTGTGGCGGGGGTGTCAGCTCACGCCGACGTTGAGCGCAAGATATGAGCCGGCAATCGTGTCTGCCCCATCGAGTGCTCGTAGCGTTCGGACGGCCGCGCGGGATTGAACGGAATCCCGAGCGTTTTACGTACATCGCGCTCGAGCTTGTCTCGCAGAAGCACGAGGTCGGGCGCCTTGAGATAATCCGTCCATACGTGGGAGACATATCCGTCGTCCGGGTCCCCCTTATAGTAGTCGGCATCGAGCGCGTAGTTGACCTCCTCTTGATACAGCGCGTCGCCGTTCTTGCACCGATATGCCCATAAACCCTGCACGAGATGGCTGATGTGCGGGACAGCCTGGTCATAGTAGGGCGAACCAGGATACGGCGTGATGACCGTCGCGTCGAAGTCGGATGGTTTGACTTCGCAGAGCCACTGCCGGGTCTCTTTGATGGTGCCCTCTGACTCGCCCGGGTGCCCCAGTGACATAAGCGCCTTCACCTTGAGTCCGTGTCGATGCGCGATTTCCATACAGCGCGTGTTGTCGTCCCGGGTGGCAATTTTCTGAATATTCTCCAGAATGCGCCCCGAGCCCGATTCGAACCCCACCAAAATCTGGCGGAATCCGGCCTCGCGCATCGCCTCGGCCTGCTCGTCAGTAAATCGCTCGGACTTGATGAATCCGCGCAACTTCCATTCGATGCCGAAGTCGCGCCCCACGTGAGCGATGCTCAGCATCAATTGCAGCATGTCTTTGTTGACGTTGAGTTCATCGTCGTAGAACATGATGCCACTTATGCCGTACGTCTGGTTCAGAAACAACATCTCTTCGGTGATGCTCTCGACGCTCCGCGTGCGGATATTGCGCAACATGGGAGAATTCCTCCCGGCGCAAAACCCGCATTTGTACGGACAGCCGAGCTGCGCGATGAGCGACGTCGCCCGCACTCCATCGATTGTGTACTGATAACTGTTGAGATCGATGAGATGCCGCGAAGGAAATACGGATTCGAGCTCCGTATCGTGGTCACGTAGAAACTGCACGTGCCCACGCTCGTCGGCGTCGATAAGCTTCGGGGGGTTGTCGCGGATAGCGTCAAAGATAGTCCGCTCCCCGTCGCCCGAGACAACGACGTCGAAATTCTCTTCGAGCGCCTTCCACGCGCGATGCGCGCGACCGGTATGACGCAACTTCGTTTCGTACTTCATGCCCGCGACCGTCAAGGTCGCGTGCGTGCCGCCGATAATGATACGCGCGTCAGGCCGGCATTCCCGCACCACCTGCGCGATTTTAACCGCCGCGGGAAACTGCGGCGTCGTCGCCGTAATGCCGAAACATGCCGCGGATGTTGATTGCGCGTGTTCACGCAGAACATCGAGGTAATTCGCGATGCCCGAAAGATCAAGCACCTCGCAGGGTATCCCTGCTTTTTCGACGGCTGCCGCGACCTTAAGAATCCCCAAAAAAGGGAATACCCGCTCGTCCAGAAGGAACGGGGAGGGCGCCGTTATGAAGCATATGCGAGGAAAGCCCATTCGTGCCTCCTATACGTTGGGATATTGAAAAGAGCCGTTAGCTGGAGCGAGTGTAGCACCAGACACCTGCGCGCTCAAGCGTTGACGACCCCTCGCTCCAGGAGAAACATTACTATTTTTTCGCCCTACCTCGAGTTCTGAAAAATCCCTTGAAGACCCGGATAATGTAGGCGCGCTCTTTTTTGGTCAGCATATGGTGCGAGGCGATATACAACCCCTTGTTGTTGATGTGGCGAGCAACGGGAAAACGCTTTTCCAGATTGCCGAAAAGCTTGATAAGGTAGGGCTGATTGATAAGGGGCACCATCTCGCGCGTTTCGACATTGTGCTCTTCGAGAAAACTGGTGAGCTCTTCTTTCGTAATTGGAGAAGATTCTTTGATGACGATCGGGTACACCATAAACACGTGGTCAGCCTGTTTCGGCCACCACGGAAGTTGAAGGTGTTCGCTGAATTCCGCAAGGTGCTTTTGGAAAAAAGCCGCGTTCGCCTGCCGCTTTGCTATGAGCTCTTTGCGGCGCTCAAGTTGCGCGCAGCCGATGGCGCCTTCGAGCTCTGTCACGCGGTAACTGTATCCGCGCCGAATAAAATTGTAGCGCCGAGCGATGACCTCTTTGAGCGAATTTTTTGACAAGTTTTTATCATCGTCAATGGAAATATAAATATTGTCGCGGCCATGATTCGCCAAGCTTCGCAAAATCTCCGCGTATTTCGGATTATCCGTGACGGCAAGGCCACCGACGCCGGTCACGAGGATGTGCGCCGTGTAGGTTGAAAAACAACCGATATCGCCGAGCGAGCCAACGGATTTGCCTGCGTATTTCGCAAACATTGTCTCGCACGAATCTTCGATAATGCGTAGCTTGTGTTTTTTTGCGATTTTTTGTATCGCATCCATCGCCGCCGGCTGACCGAAGAGGTGAACGACCATGATCGCGCGCGTACGCTTTGTTATCGCTTTTTCTATCTTTTTTGGATCGATGTTGTAGGTGCGCGGATCGACGTCGACGAACACCGGCTTCAAGCCGTTCGCGATGATGACATTGCTCGTCGCGACGAAAGTGAGCGCGGGGCACAAAACTTCGTCCCCGTCTTTCCACGTATACACTTCCTTGAGACATGCGACCGCCATTTCAAGAGCGCTCGTTCCGCTGTTGACCATCACCGCGAATCGAACACCGTGAAGCCGGGCAAACTCTTTTTCGAATCGCTTCAGATACGGTCCGTAGGAAAGACGCCCAGTTTTTAGGACGTCATTCACGTAGGCGCGCTCATTCCCTGAAACGTCAGGTCCGCCGACGCCTATCTGGTAGCCGATTTTTTTCATAGAGATTATTTCTTTTTCTGAGCCTTAAGCTCAGCCTTCATCATAACGCCGACAAGTTTCTTAAAGGTCGTCTGGGGCTTCCAGTGCAGCAGTTTCCGTGCCTTGCGCGCGTCCCCGCGAAGATAATCGACTTCATTCGGACGGAAATAGTCCGGATCGATTTTTACCAGTACCCTGCCGCTCTTTCCCTCAACCCCCACTTCTTTTGTTCCTTTTCCCTTCCATTGGAGCGTTATGCCGACATGGCGGAACGCTTCTTCCGCGAATTCACGCACGGTATGCGTCTCACCGGTCGCGATGACGAAATCTTCCGGCTTTTTTTGCTGGAGCATCTTCCACGCCGCCTGCATATACTCTGGCGCGTATCCCCAGTCACGCGCGGCATCGAGATTGCCGAGCTCAATATGGTCGCGCGTGCCCGCGGCTATTTCCGCCACACTATGCGCTATTTTGCGCGAAACGAAATTCATTCCGCGCCGCGGCGATTCATGATTGAAAAGTATCCCGTTCACGACGAACATTCCGTAGCTCTCGCGATACACGCGCGCTATTTCATACGCATAAAGCTTCGCGACGCCGTACGGGCTCCGCGGTTTGAACGGCGTTCTCTCGTTCTGCGGGGCATATTTCTTTTCACCGCTGTAAAGCTCCGAAGTCGACGCTTGGTATATTTTTGAATTAAGGCCGAGGAGACGGACCGCTTCAAGAAGCGAGAGCACGCCCAAGGCGTCGGCCTGCGCGGTATACGAAGGGACTTCAAATGATATCTTTACGTGCGACTGCGCGGCGAGATTGTATATTTCATCTGGCTTAACGCGCTTCAAAATCGACATCAGAGAATTCATATCGGCCATATCGCCGTAATGTAGGTGGCGCAAGCGCGCGGCATCGGTCGTGAAAATATGCTCGATATTGTGCCGATTGAATGTGCTGACACGGCGGACAAGGCCGTGGACTTCATACCCTTTTGAGATAAGGAATTCTGCGAGATATGAGCCGTCCTGGCCCGTAATGCCTGTAATAAGCGCTTTTTTCATGGGGTAATTTGGTTGCTTTGCACTATATAGAAGGGCCGCTATTCTGTCTATATTTATACATAAGATACGAGCGCAGTGACTCTTTCCAGGGCGGCAGTGGCGGGAGTTTCGTATTTTTGAGCGTAACACTCGGCCGCGTAGCGGCCGGCGGAAAGTCCTTTTGAAGTACGTTGATCTCGGGGATATCGAGGATGCGTGCAATTTCCTGCGCTATCTCATAGCGTGAAGCGCCGCGCTCCCCCGCGCTTACCAGATGATAGATACCGCTCTCCGCATCGCCGTCTATGAAATGCGCGGCAACTGCCGTGGCGAAGTCTCTCGCATACGTCGGATTGCCCCGTTGGACCGACGCATCGAACGATTCGCCGCGCAAGAGAGTCTGTGCAACTTCATCGACGAACGTGTCGCGCTCCGGCGAATATATCCACGAGGTCCGCGCAACGTACCACGGAGAACTGCTCCCGCAGGTGCGCACAAAATCCTCTCCCTCTGCTTTTGTTTTTCCATACTCCGTAGCCGGACGTCTCTCCGCGTCTTCCGGGTACGCGATTACCGAATCGGCAAAAACATAGCTCGAGCTCACGAAAAGTTGCGGCACCGCGCGCGCCGCCGCGGCGCGCGCGACAACTCCGGCGCCCTCCGCGTTAATGCGCCACGCAGGTGCGGGATTTTTTTCTATCGCGTTCACGTCTATGAGCGCCGCGGCGTTGATACCGAAATCGGGTTTCTCTTCATCAAAAATCCGCTCTACGGCGGAAGTATCGGAAATATCCACAGCCGCGCGCGAAGGCATAACAACATCATGCTCAGCGAGCGCGCGGACAAGCTCACGCCCGAGCATCCCCGACCCGCCAAAAATGAGGATCTTCATCGTTTCAATTTAACCACTAAAATCTCGGGGCCCAGCTGGGCGACGTCAAATAGCGCGAGAGACGGGCCCTCATACCGATCCTCAAAAAGATTGGTCGTTTTCCCGTCCGCGGGAAAACGGGCCATGACCTCCCCGTTTGCGAGAAGCGCTTCAAGCGCCGGATAAGGAGTCGCCGAGAGGTCGACGACCGCATAGTCGAAGGCCTCGCCTTGCAAAAACTTTGGCGTCAATTTTTGCGCGCCCGTGCCGGAGAGCGTCCCGAGTTCAAAGACAGTAAAGGCAGGCGCGGGATACGTGCTTGTCGCGAGCGAAAGGAGCGTCGTGTCCGTGACGCGGCTTGAAGCGGGATCAAACGCGAGCCGCTCTCGCAACATTTCTGGTGCGGGCCATACCACCTTTATATTCGGCGTATAGGTTATGACGCGCGCGTCCTCGGGTATATTTTTTTCAATGTACGCGCGCGCGTCGTGCCGCGTATCGGGCTGTGTCCAGAGATAGCTGAACCGAAGCGCGATGGAAAGCGGCACAATAAAGATTAACGCGAGTATGGCGGCACGCGCCCACGCGCGCTTCCCTATCGCTACGATATCCTGCGCCCCCGCCGCGGCAAAAAGAACAAGGATGGGTACGATGAGATTCACGTAATGCAAAAGGTAGTAGTGAAAAAAATAATTCACAGCAATGACGAGGAGGACGGACGCGGCAAGCGCCGAGCCGAACCGCGGGTGTCGGCGCAGATAGAGCGGGACGCCAATGAGCGCGAACAGGACAAGCATTGTTTCGTTCTGGGAGAGGTCGCGGAGTTCGGTGACATACATTTCGGCCATCGCGAGGAGCGATTTCTGTTGTGCTATCGTAACGCCCTGCGAGGATTCGGGAAGAAGATTGTGAAGAATTAAGGGGTGCAACGCGAAAAAGAGCGCGGATAAGAATATCGAAACAGCAATCATCATCCACAGCGACGCACTGCGAACTTTTTTAACAAATGAATCTGTGCGGAAAAAATGCGCGAGTATGGGGACAAGGAGCAGAGCGCCGGTGATGACCCCGTTTCCAACGGCGAGGCCAGCGAAAATTCCGGAGAGGACATACCACCGCATTTTTCCGGAATGAAATACATGGTATGCCGTCCACACGAGTCCCACGATAAGAAGCATTGAGAGCGCCCAATGTCGACCGATGTGTGAGAACATAACGTGTGAAAAACTGGTCGCCAGAAAGAGCGCGGCAAATACACCACTGCCCGCGTATATTTTTTCCGACAATCGCCCGATGCAATAGACCGTAAACGCACCGACAAGCGCGGTCATGGCGCGCGTCGCCATCCACGGAACGGTCGGGTTAAGCACTATATTCACGGCGAATTGCGCGGTCGAGTGAGCCCCCGACAAGAGGTACGAAATACCCATGACGGGCGCGAGCACAACGAGGTAGAGGTACGCGGTGAGCGGCGGATAATACATCGTCGCGAAGTCCGCGGGATGCAGGGCTGGGATGAGCGTGTGAAGCTTCAGCATTGTGAGCGCGCCGCGGGTAAGCGCCGGCTCATCACCCGCGAGAAGATCCGGAAATCCATACGAAATTCCCCAGACGCGCAATGCGAATGCTCCGACTGCTATCCAAAATATCGGCTGACGGAGAAGCGGCGTCCGCGGCGTAATGCGTGTGTATTCCCACAGCGTTTGGAACAACTTCATCTTTGATTTTCCTTTTTTTAGGCCGTAGTCGTAGCGGAGCGGCACTTCCGCGAATTTCGACGTGTAGTGAGACAACTGGAGCGCTATTTCCGCGATAACCGCGAACGATTTGCGGGCACGGAACGGTTTCAGATCAGGAATATAGCGCCGCAAAATCGAGCCGCGGTATGCCCGGTACAGCACGCTGTAATCTTTCACATTCGGAACATCCCAGGCCATCTGCAAAAGCCAATTTACCAAGGAGCTACCCCAGAGCCGATACCACGGGAACCCGAGAGAGGCGGCTCCGGGCGCGTAGCGAGAGGCAATGACGACATCCGCGCCTTGTTGTATCTCATCCACCATATGCGGGACGCATGCGATATCGTTCGTACCGTCGGCCTCCAAGGTAAAGACGATATCATCGTCTCCCAGATGCTTTCCCAAATATTCAAATGCCCACTGAAAGGAAATCGGCATTCCTTGCCTTGTTTCGTATGACAGAATATGCACGGAATACTTCCGGGATGCGCGTTCGGCGACCGCACGCGTCTGGTCGGCGCTCCCATCGTCGACGACGATAATACGGCGTTCATAGTTCTTGGGAAGTGCCGCATGCTCAATGCTCTCAATGACGGAGAGGAGCGAGTCCTCTTCGTTGTACGCCATCAGAACAAAATAGGCCCGAGCCATAGTGGCTGTATCGTAGCAATGCCGTCCGAAATCTACAAGCACGGAATGCGGCCGGGAAAGTCCTCAAAAAAATTTAATTATTTACAGCCGTCAAAGGTAAATCCCTTGCGGCGATCTTCCTGCGAAGCCGTGAGACGAGTTTCGAGGGCGCGATCGAAATCAAAACATATCGCCAGCCGGACAACGAGACCGTATGCCGCATAGAGCAATTTCGTGCGCCACCCACCCGTGCGGCGGACCGAGACGAAGGAGACACTGAGGCCGTTTTCTTGCGCGCGGCGGCGCCATATCGGTTTCCCCTGAAAGAAATACCACCCGGAAGACACGAGTACGAGCGCGTCCGTCACGCCTTTCAGCATCCCGCATGTTCCGCGCGCCTCGGAAAACGCTCCGACTCCGCCGCGAGAAAAAAGTATCGAGGATTCAGGAATGCCGTGCTCAACGAGCCAGTCATGTTCGAGCTCACCAAGCGTCGGGCCGCCGGGAGAATACGGGACATCGCCGGTCATGATGATGATATCTCCTGGCTTCGCAATCTCACGCACGGCCTTCAGACGCGCGACGGTTGTTTCGCACAACTCCCCACCGCTCCGGAAATGACACGGAACAACCACGATATATTTTTTCTCTCCGGGAATCATTGCAACTGCGAACGTAGTTCACGGATAATATGCGACATAAGCGCGTCAACGCGGAAAAAATTGAGATATGCCGCGCGCGCGTTTTTCTGCATTTCGATGAACTGCTCCCCGCTCAGACCCGCGTGAAATGCCGCGACGCGCTCCGGCAACTGTTTTATATCGCGAAAATCAACAGTGAGAGAAAACGTAGCATAGTCGAGAACATCGCTGAACGGGAAATTGCGCTCGGTGTCGACGATGATCGGGATGCGCCCGAGCGAGAGCATTTCAAACAGGCGCGTCGACGCATTCGCGTCTCCGCGGACATCGAGTCCATAATCGCTCCCGAGTAGATTGTCGACAAATTCCTTGCGGAGAGTCTCCTGCGCGCCCGACGCGGTTTCGCGGTGGCCAGAATAGGAAGTCCGAATGATAAAATTCGGTTTGATGCGTAGCGACGTCTGGAGAACAGAAACCGCTTCCCGTCTGAAAAAAACGCCCTTCTGTTTGGCGCGCCAGCGGCTGTCAAACATGCCGCGCAGACGGTCCGGTGTTTCTTTAATGCGCGTGCGCAACTCTTGTTTCGCCGGAAGCGACGCCCAGCCGGTAAACCCGACTGTCGGCATATCTGATTTTGCGCGCACATCCGGAACACTATCGCGATACAGTTCAAGCAAATCGTCCGCGTACGGCGGAATGCATATTTCATTGTTTTTCTTTTCAAAACGATACCCGCCATAGCGCAATACCACGGCATTCGGCATAGCAACCGATCGCTCAATATCGCTGATGCCGTCCACAAGAATTTTCTTTCCCTGTTCCCGACTAAGCCGTATGCAGGCCGCGATAACGTCCGGTGCGACGCGCAACGCGGTGTTATACGCGTAGGGCATAAGAATCATATCGGCCGCGCTCAGATTGTCCGTAATCGAATACCGCGAAGTGTCAAAACTGTGCCGTTCGAAGAGCGTGTGCAGGAACGGCAGGCGGCTCCGGTCAAGCGGATTACCCCAGAATGGATAGAGGAGAGGAATATGTTGCGACGGCCGCCGCCACGCGGGATCAACGAAAAAAATGATGTGTTCTTTGTTCATTATTTTTTACGCGCGGGAACCGCGTACGAAACAACAAAAGAAAGCGCGAATACATTCGGGAAAATGTTGGCGAGCATCCGCGCACAGACACCGACAAGCGGAATCCGCTCCCACGGCGCGTTCATTCTGCGCTGTATGACCACAAGACCTTGCCGCCGCGCCATGGAGGAGAGCGTGTTCCAATTGAACCAGTAGATATGACCTTTGTTGGGCCGGTTATTTTCCGGTACGCGACCAAAGAGCGTTTGCAGGCGCGCGGGAAGCGACGAGAAATTTGGGACGCTTATAAGAACCTCGCGAGAAGACACGCGCGCCGCTTCGCCGAGAAGCGCCTCCGGATCGAACACATGTTCAAGAACGTCGAGCAGGACCGCGCAATCAAAATGACGGTCCGGGAACGGGAGCGGGTGCTCCGCGAAATTTCCCTGAATCACCTTAAGTCCTTCCGCGCGACAGCGCGCCACAGCGACATCCGAAATGTCGATGCCTTCCCCGGCAATGCCGCGCCCCGCGAGATCGCGCAAAAGAACGCCGTCTCCGCATCCGATATCAAGCACCCGCGTGCCGCGAATAAGTTCGAGCGCCGCGCGGTGCCGGAATTCTCGTTTTTGCTCTGTCCCGCTCCAGCGCCTGTTTTCAAATGTGCGTACATCCATACCAAGTTTCTTGAATTCTCTACACACTGAATGTACATTATTTTCCTTTCCTGCGCATAGCGGCGATAACTCGCTCGCCGAGCGCCCGGACACTATGGTGCTCAACGACAAGCGCACGCAATGAGACGCGCAACTTCTGTTTTTCTTCATCCGGAAGCGCGAGTAGGAGCTCAAGTTTACGCGCGAACGCCACAGGGTCATTTTCCGGGGCGGCGAATTGCTCGCCCGCCAGAGTCGCCCAGTCACGGCTCGTCGCAAGCACGAGGCACCCGCATGCCGCCGCTTCAAATAGTGTCTTATCGTAGAGGCCGCTCGGCGAGCAATTGACGAACAATTCATGCCCGCGGTACACGTCCGGCGTCTGTCGATTCGGAATGCCGTGTCTAAATGAAACCTGTCCGCCGAGGTCCGCGGTGCTGACTTTCTTTTTGAGCGAATCGAGATAAGCGCGATCGTGTTCCGCGGGATCGCCATACAACGAAGCCGTAACAGGAACATGAGCTCGGCGAAGCACCGCGAGCGCATCAAGAAGCATATCGGGCCGTTTGACAGGAGCTATGCGCGAAAGAAAGAGAACTGAGCGCGAAGCGCGAGGAACAGCATTGTTCGCGTTGAATACGTCGGTATCAATACCGACCGGCATCAGTACAGTTTTACGGTATTGTGCCGTGTATGAATATTTCGACGTGCAAAAAATAGTTGTACAGAACGAAGCCGCGATGTCCGTGAGCAGTGAGCCAGCGTTGTGGTTGCGCCACATATACATCCGCGTCCCCCGCAATTTCCAGAACACACCGCCGAGAAGAATGTACTCCTGATTCATATGAACAAACACTTCTTCATACGCGTGCCGTATGTTCCATATCGCCCGTAAGAAACGTAGACTGTAGCGAAATCGAGAAACCGCGCCCTTCTCTTTACCAAGCGAAAGGACCTGAACGTTCTCCGGCAGGCTATGGTTCCCCTCTCGAAGGCAGATGACCGTAACCTGCTCAGCGTGGCGGGCGAATTCTTCTATCCAACGGTGAAAAAATCCGAGTATCGGATCATCCGCGTCGACTGCTTGTGTGCAAATAAGTAATCGCATTATGAGTTCGCGCGTTCTCCGTAGACCTGCGCCAGAAGGTCGAGATCTTTGCGGCTGTCCGTGAGCAGGCGCTTATTTTTTTCTTCGAGCGCCAGCAGAAGCTCGATGCCTTCCGTGTCACGCGAGAGCATGTCTGCATACAAATGGCGGAACGCGGCGAAATCTTTGATAAAACAATGCCCCCCAGCGCCGCGTCCGGGACGCGCTCCCGCGTGGCCGCTCTCATCGATGACATTGAGATGCGATGGGCCGATGCGTGGATCCGCGCCGACGGCATCGCGCACGACATCGTAATCTACGTTTAGACTTTGCGCGAGATCGTAGAATACATTCGCGTACATCAGTTTGATGTAGAGAAATATGTTTCCTGCGTACTTAACGAGTTCCGTTTCAGTTGAATCCGCAATGAGTTCATAGGGCGCCTTCGGAAGTACCGAGAGGACCCGCGCCGCTCGGTTGCGGAATTCTTTCGTGTCTTTCGGTATGCCGATGATGTTTCGCTTGGGTGTCGCGGCGTCTTTCGCGGCAGTTTTTTCGGCAAGAAATTCCGGAGAGTGGAGAATAAAAATATTCGGAAATTTTTGTTGCATTTTTTTGGCCGTTCCTGGGACCGTCGTCGATTTAATAACAGCGGTTTTCCCTTTCCCAACAAGCCGGAGAACGCTCTCGACAACGCTACCGTCAAATCCCCGGGCAGTCGTCGGCGTCGGCACGGCGATAAAAACGATGTCGCACTCGGCTATTTTCTCCTTATTTTTTGTGTAGGGCGCTTCTTTCGAATACCGCACGACCGAAAAACCCCGCCGTTCAAAATCATCGGCATAATTCTTTCCGATAAACCCCTGTCCGATAAACCCGATTGTCACGGTATTTTTGGCCGACATTATGCTTTCGTATTATTTAATACACACCAGTAAAGAATCTTTCCATGCTTCGGCGTATGCTTCCTTCGAGAGTAACGGTGTGGCGAGTACCCCTCGCGCGCCGGAACGCAATATGCCGACGACAGCGTCCGCGATCCCCTCCGGGGGCGCTACCGTCGCTCCCGCTTCGCGGGCGACGCCCGCGTCGTCGGACACGACGGGGGTGCCTGCGGCGAGCGCTTCAACCGTGGTGGCGCCATACCCTTCATACGGCGCCGTCGCCGCAATGACAACATCCGCGGATTTGTACAATGAATACATATCGTTGCGGTGGCCCAAAAATACAACGTTTTTTTCCAGCCCCAGGTTTCGCGCGAGCTCAGCGAGCGCGGTCTTCTGCGAGCCATCCCCGGCGATGCAGAGGCCCGCATCCGGGAACTCCTTGAGAATATTCTTCATCGACAGGATTGCCGCGCTGACATTTTTTTCCGCTTCAAGCCGTGCCGCAACAAGAAGAATTTTCGTGAATTTCGTGAATTCGCGACGGATAGACGCCACGGGAGCATTGTGTATCGCGTCCGTATCAATATATATCGGCAAAACCGAGACTGGCGCGCGATGGCCGAACTGAAGAAAAGATTTTTTAATCCGCTCGGAAACAACGCGAACACAGTCAGCGCGGCGCAAAACGAACTTCGCGAGAAGAAGGCGGAACCGGTTCCCCAATGAATACGCGGCGTACGCGGGAGAAAAAATGTCGGTGTGGAGCTGGATGTGAAGTTTCGCATTGAGAGCTCGCGCAAAGCGCACGGCAAGCAACCCGAGCAAAAAGGGATCTTGCGCGGTCACGATATCAAACCGCGTGCCGCGAAGCGCACGGCGCATCGCACGGGCGGCAGAATATTTTGTTCCGCTAAAACCACGTACAATGCCGTGCTCGCCTAGCAGTACGTCCGCGCTCCGTGGAGCGCGGACTAACACCTCAAGCCAGCCGACGTGTTTGGCTTGAATCAGTAACCGCTGGTGGACCGCGCTTTGACCTATCAAGGCATTCGCGTCGCCGGAGAGCATAAGGACGCGCGGCTCATTTTTTTTCGTGGGACGCTCCGACGAAATACCGAGGGCAGTGTCCATCAGTTCATATTCTTTCTCCCGCGGAAATTCCTCCGCTTTCTCCCGCGCGACTCGGGCGAGACGCTCGCCGAGTCCCGCTTCGGAAAATATCCGCTCCATCGCGGCAACAATGGCGTCCGCATCATTGAACGGCACGGCGAGAGCGTTTTCATTGTCGCTGACAACGTCCGCGTTGCCGCCGGCGCGGGTCGTCACAACCGGAACTCCGGCCATAAATGCCTCGAGCACCTGGTGGGAAAAACCTTCATATCCGGTGTTGAGCACAAACACGTCCGCGGCGGCAAGCATGAGTCCAAGGTCCTTCTGCGAGACCGCGCCAAGAAAAATAACTGGAAGGGTGTGTTTTCTAGCGCGCGCCTGAAGCTCCGTGAACAAGGGGCCATTCCCCGCGATATGCAGGCGCGCGTCCGGGAATTTCTTGTTCAGCTCCGCGACGGCATCGATAAGCGCGGTGAACCCTTTCCACGGTACAAATCTTCCCGCGGACAGAATTATTCTTTCACTGTTTTTCCAGCCAAGTTTGCGTCGTGCTTCATCGCGCGAAACAAGCGGGACGGTCGCGACGCTGTTCGGCACGACGGATATTTTTATCGGTTCGATGCCCCACTTCTCGATGATGCCCGCAAAATACCGGCTCTGGACGAGAACACGCTCCGCTCTCCGAGCGACATACCGTTCAATGATGGACAGCTTGTGCAACAGGAGTGGAAACAGCGGCCGCCGCGAAGAAACAAATTCATCGAGCGTTAGGGTGACGCCGAATCGCTGTACGCCCTGCTCCCACGCGTAATCACCTCCCAGCCGCAGAAAAAAGCGCGCGCCGCGTACGCGCGCCGCCATAAGCGCCGGCAGTCCGACACTGACCGGATCAAGCGCGAGCACCAGATCGCCTCGCGACGCAACCGAAAGAACACGGAAAAAATACGCGATGTGCCGCGCTACCTTCGGCAACCGCCGTACCGAAGAGAATGGGACAACCGCGTACGGGATATGCCGCGCGGCGAGGTCCTCTTCGAAGTTCTTCACAAAAGTAGCCGGTCCTCCTATTTCAGGCGGATAGAGCGGAGTCGCGATGATTATTTTTGACGGTGTCGGCATTGTTATTTTTGAAGCGCCGCGTTCCCGCCCATTACCCTCCCAAATATTTTGTTCCGCATGTTGAGCGCGATAGTGTCCCACTCGTATCGCCCAGCAATAAACGCGCGCGCGTTCCGGACGACCGCGCGCGCCGTTTCGGGGTCGGCGATTATTTTCTTTACCGCGCGGGCAATTTCATCGGAATTGTCGCGGGTTACGGCAAACCCCGTCGGCGGCCGCTCCGGATCGCGTTCACGGTCAAAAAGAAAATCAGCGATGCCACCTTCCTGCGTCGCGATGACCGGAAGCCCGGCCGCCATCGCTTCGATGAATGAATTACCCATGCCTTCACTGCGGCTCGGCCGGACGAAGATATCGGCGGCATGAAGATATTCGGGCAGTTCTGCCCCGGGTACCTGACCGAGAAAGCGAACTCGGGAGGTTACGCCAAGCTCATCCGCGAGTTCCTTCAATGCCGCGTGTTCGGGGCCGTCACCAAGGACCACGAATTTCACGTTTGGCGGAAGTTGGCGCAATGAACGGATGACAATATCGACCGCATTTTTTGGGACAAGACGCGAAGTTGTAATGAGAACCGTATCGTCCGGTCCGGCCCCGATTTTTTTTCTTGTGAGCGTCCGTTCCTCCGGAGATAGGGCGCGCGCGAAATGGCCGATATCGACACCGTTCGGGATGACTTCAAGCGGACCCGTGAAGCCGCGACGACGGGCCCAGCGGCCCAAGAACGTCGATTCCGCGTCGACAATATCAGCGGTCGTGAACGCCCGTGAAAAAAACGGCCACAGCGGGCGCATCAGCCGCTCGATATATTCCGGCGGATCGCCTTCCTGCAGGGTCAAAATATATGGAACTTTTGGGTGGAACATTTTGAAGAGAGCGGCCGAGACGCCGCACGAGTGCGCCATCATCGCCCAAAGCGCGTTGAATGAATATTTTTTATGCAACCGCGCGCCGTACCGCGCCGCCGCGAACTGGAACCAGAGTTTCAAAAAACGGTAGCGCGCGGAGCGCATCGTTTTGTACGTCGGTCGCGAATATGACCATCCAATGCGATGCACCGTAACATTTCCGATGCGCTCCTCACGAGGTAAGGCTTCATCAAAACGCAGACAGACCAGATGGAACTCGATATCCTGCATTCGGTCGGTCAATTCTTTTATCGCCACCTCCGCGCCGCCTACATATTTCGGGTAATACGCAAGCGAGAATATCAGGATTTTTTTATTCTTGCGCATTTGATTTTTTCTGAGTGTCGAGAAATTCCTGATACGCGAAGCGGATTTGGTTCATAAAGGCATCGCCGGCGCCGATGAGACGGTTCCTCGGGCGTATTTCGCGAAGCATCCGAGACATACTTTCGGCTTGCGCGTCATTCGACGCGTACACTTGGTCGGCTTTCCGCACAATGAAGCGCAGGATGAACCGCTTATACCACGGAGCAGTACCGATACGCTGGTCGGCGAGTGTCACCAGAAGCGGCAGCCCGGTTGCGCGCTTTGTGAGCGCCGCGGCAAACGCCGCGTAGCTCGCCATCAAGGACCACGCGAAGAGATAGTTATGCTCGCTATACAATTTTTTGCCGATACGATAACCGAGAAAAGGCAATAAATATTTATCGGTCCAGTGTCCACGGCCTACATGATAGATCGTACCGTTTTGCGTCGGACAAACCGCGCCGCGCGCCGCGGGA
>Ga0172375_10003264_pt1 | contig 24759 bp, 40 predicted proteins | sample LakKiv1m_FD_114537 | JGI IMG/M metagenome (GOLD analysis project Ga0172375, IMG submission 114537) | Freshwater microbial communities from Kabuno Bay, South-Kivu, Congo - kab_092012_11.1m | ecosystem: Environmental > Aquatic > Freshwater > Lake | place: Democratic Republic of the Congo...
GCCGCAAGTATCCCAACGATAATTATGACTACAATAAGCTCAATAAGCGTAAAACCGTGCTTCATTGCATACTCCCCCTTATATTATGTTTTTTACTCTGTCATTCTTTCTTTACCATAAATTATACACCATCATATGTGGGGGTGTCAAATAAAAAATATTATGCGAAAATGTGTTTATGAATAGCTATTTTGGAGTAATACTGGGAAGGAAGATTAAAGAACTCCGTAAGAAACGCGGAATTACACAGGAACAGCTAGCGGAACTTATTGAAACCAGCTATAAATATCTTCAACGGATAGAAGGTAAAAACCCTCCGGACATACGATTGACTACAATTTTGAAACTTGCCAAAGCTTTAAAAGTAAAACCCTCTAAATTATTGGAATTTTGATGTTTCCTAACCCACCTCTCCCCCAACTTCAATAAACCCAATGAGATGACAGTATCACGTTTCTATTTATTACATTTCTTTTTTGGCTTATTACATTCGATAACACATTTACAAAAACGCGGATTTAATATATAAGTAAGCATCTTTTCTAAAGCATCTCGCCTAAGCGGATTATCTTCTTTTTTCCAAAATACCTCTAGCTCACCAAGATTATCATTTTGAGAGAAAAAACAATGCCACTTTTTGTTAGCGCTGCTCCAGACTTCCCTTCTATGATCGTAGAGCCGTTTTGAAATACTGCTCTTCTTTCCTTTTGACTGCCCCACATAGAGATAGCCTTTTCTGTATTTATAAATATAAAGTCCGTTAACATTACATTTCGCTTTCTTGATTTCCTGTATAGATCCATTATTAATATTTTCGAGCTTAGTCTTCGAATGCTTAATCGGAATTGGGCCTTTCCACCCACTATTTTCTATAGGCAAATAATTGGTTTTGCTTAAGAAAGTCATAACTTCATTCTTATTCATTTATGTACCGATAGAATTCTGGAATATTAAACTTAATAATTCAGATGGCCGAACTATTCTAGTCTTTATTGTATATTTCTTTTGATTATTTAGGTGTTTTATCAGTTTAAAATCTAAAGTCAGGTAAAAATCGCAATTATTATACTCGGCACACCAAATATGAAATGCATCTAATAATTGATTGCGATTTAAACTATTTTCACCTTGATATGCGCCAGTCGCTCTCCGTAGTTCTGCAAATCTTTCATCATTTATGCTTTCCAAGAAATTAAACTGCGAATTCTTAGGACCAATATTAGGAAAGGCAAAAACTCTTGAATATTCTATAGGGGCACCGACTTTTTTTATTTCCACCTCATCAAAATATGTTCTCCGTCTGCCGAATGTATCCGGGAGACCCCATAATTCAAGAATGGCTTCAAATTGCGTAAGAAGTTCGATCTTTTGCTCCTTAGCTAGAGTAGCTATTTGTGATAACAGTTTTATCTCTTTATATAACCCTTTATCTTTTATCTTATCATGAGGACAGATATCGGCAATTCTATAAATTGGCGAACCTTTTCCCTTGCCATTTAATGATGGCCTTTCTCCACGAGGTACAAATCTGGTAAGACTTACAATGCTAGACTTTAGGACACACGTATCAAGAAATACTTTTATTTTCATTGTCTACGACATTAAGATTGAAAAAACTAAGGCCAGTTCCTTTTATCACTTCCCCGTAATTATTTAAAAAACTTGGTGTTATGATTTTAGCAAAAACGAAAGATCAATTATATTGAAGATTGGGAGGCAATCAAATTAATTCTTTTATATCTTTTGAAAAAACAATTCTTTCATCCAGCAAAGAAAGTATCTTACCAAAAGACCACTTAAAATTAAGATTTTCACTAAAGGCTGTTAGCCATTCAACAATTCTTTGTATTTCTGAATCAGAAGGATATTTTTTATTTATCTCATCATAAAACTTTTTCCAACTAGATCCATTTATTGTTTCATTTAATGCAAGGTTGAGCCATGCTAAAGAAACAAGTAACATGCAATTATTTTGTTTAAAAATCTCATATTCAGTGATATTTATCTCTTTAGAAAGATAAGTCAATATTTCATCCATTTTTAATTTCTTTTCAATAATCTTTTTGTAAGCCGCGGGATTCCGAAGTCTTACCAAGAGCAGCAAGAACAAAATATCCGGAAATAAACAGTCATCTTTTTCAGTCGACTTTAATACAAAAATAAAACTAGTAAATATTTTTTCGACCTCTCTTAACGTCAACTTAAAATATTTGGTTAGGTCAATAGCATTGGCCTCCACTCGCTTAAATTTTTCTGAATCAACGAGATTACGGCCATCTTCTCGCTTAGCGAAATATTCATCCAGATCGAAACGTTGGAACATTTCCTTGCAATAATCTGAGGTATCCGGCTCTGGCATAATATAAGTCATATCTATAAAACGTCTCAGGTAACCACAAGAATTAATTTGCGCCCCATAGATATGCTCAATGCATGATTTTATTTGAGCTTCGTCTAACGCAAGCACAAAAACTACTCTTTCGATGCAAAATAAATGTTTAATTGTCTCTAAAACCTCTATTGCAAAGTTAGGACGGCATCTATCAAGTTCGTCAATAAAGATGAAAAATTGATGATTGGCAGAAATTAATTTTATATTTTGCTGTAGAGTGTTTCTAAATTCATTCAACAAGTCTTTGTTCTTCGAGTATTCTTCAATGGTGGTTTGCGTTGTTTTCTCGAAAAATTCAGCAATTGCATCTTCTCTAAAGTCATCTAATTTTAAAATTCCTGATGTCGCTATCTTCACTACTGCAGGCAATGCTGCTTTTACCACTTTACCGCCAATCTCCATAAGTTTTTTTGATTGCTTCTTGATCTCCCCTTTAACCTGAGACGAAGCGGATTTTAATTCTTTATCTAATGATAATCTGATCTCTGCAATCAAACAAGCCAAAGGATTCTCAGTATAGTCATTCTCCCATGCGTTAAAAAGAATTGAATTTATTTGCTTAGAGTTCAAATAAGCTTGCCAAAGCTGTATGAACGTTGTCTTACCCTGTCCATATGGAGCATCGATGCAAAGAACAAAAGATTCTGTTGTGCTCTCAAGAATATGAGTAAGATTCTTTATAGGAATTTCTCGTTTGAGCTTATCATTTCTAAAAATATCTCCAGGGGGAATTACAAAATTTGTAGGTTTTAGTTTCATGTTCAACCTCCCTTAATTAAGAATTGGATAAAAACTAAGACGGTTAAATTCTCCAAGAACTTGAAGACTGCTTTCTGCTTTGTCGATAATTTCTGCTTTTCTTAACTGTTGGCCGCATTGCCAACAAAAAAAACAACCCCCCCCCATTTCCAGAGAGTTGCCTTTAAATCTCGCTATCTAAACCCATAATAAGCCCCTCCCTAACTAGGACTTATTCTACCTCTCTTCCCTTGCTTTGACAATCAAAAATAGCTGTTATTTCTGAGTAAAACCCCTAATGACCTTCGTGGTTTCCGGCAAACCCATAAGCTGCCGCATTGCCTCAAAAATATCATGGATATCCAAATCGTGTTCCTCGAACCTTTCCTCCAATTCCCTTAATTTTCTCGCGAAATCCTTATGAAGAGACAGAATTTGCCGTAATCTTACAAATGCACGCATAATTTGTATATTTACTTTAACTGCTCTCTCGCTGCTTAAAACACCGGAAAGCATGGCAACGCCTTCCTGGGTAAATACCAAAGGCAGATATCTTCTGCCGCCTCTCTTTGAGGTTCCAATTTGGAACCTCAAACTTTCTACTTCTTTTTTACTAAGCCTAAACATAAAATCTTCGGGGAACCGCTCAACATTCCTTTTAACCGCCTTATTCAGGTTTTTAGTCTCTACCTCATATAATTTTGCCAAATCACTGTCTAACATCACCCTTTTGCCTCTTATTTCCAGGATTTTAGCTGCGATTGCATCAACTACAACTATATTATTAGCCATATTTGACCTCCTCTATCCTAATAGACGCAACAGGAGGCAAAATCTAACTAAAATAAAGTTTTCTAGTCTTATTCTCCCTTACCTGGGCTCCGCCCAAGCCCCATCATTCTATACACATTCGCCTTGCGCTCCGAAAAATCCGGCCCTACCGGCCTATCCCTGATTATCTCAACTATCTCCTTGTCCTCCAACTCCTGTAACCCCAAAGAAATGGTGGTATCGCTTATCCCGTAAAGCTTTGACATATCCTCCTGGCTGCGAAACCAGAAAGGATACCTTGTAGAATGGCCGGCCTCATACAAACAGATCAAATACATATACTTTGCCCGCATAGATAAACTAGCGGAATATCCATATTCCCAATACTCAAAAGGTATGGTTATTGCCGCTGCGCCTGCCTTCCTTGTATTATCGGCTTTTAAGGTAACTTTGCCTTTTCTGTAATCTATAAGGCCGTAACCCCTAAGCCGCTTAAGCGAACGGTGAATCCTTTCATAGAAATAGTGATGATCATCGCGGTATCTGCCTAAATCCACCGGCGCTTCATACCCCATCTTTTTGGCTAATGAATCGTAGTCAATATCAAGCGATGGCTTGCCTGCTTCCTGCTGAAGCTTGCATAATAGTAAATAAAGGTCAAATTGCTTGTAAGCCTCGGCCTTAAGCAGCCGGCGGCCTGAATTGGGGGCGAGGAGAAAGCCAGGGGAAATAGTAACCCCTTCAGCCTGCGGCAGGAATATATCTTTCTTCTGAACAGGGATATTATCAATATACTTCTTTAAGGCAAGGGCATCCGGGGGAGAATCCTCAAAATTGGTAGCTTCGTAATTATCCTCTATAGCCGCCTTAGACCAATTAGCGCTTCCAGTAAATACATACCTGCCATCAATGACAACCTCCTTTAGGTGCAAAAGATGCTCCGCGGTGTCAAAATAGACGGTTATATTATTAGCTCGTAATTTTTCATAGGCAAGGCGGTTTTCTTTCAGCTTGGAATCTTCCAGGATAACCTTTATCTCAACCTGGCGCTTTTTGGCGGCGATAAGGCCATTAACCAGCTCATTGACCGGGTTAGTTTTGTCTGCGGGGTCGATTATTATAAAATACATTGCTACGGTGATGGAACTTTTGGATTGGGCTAGGTACTTGTGAAGGGTTTGGTAGTAGGCCTTGCCAAAAAGCAGATCGGCAGAAGCGTGGATGGGGAAGAATAAAATTGTGAGGCAGAGAAGGAATAACGGGAGGATGTTCTTTGTTTTCTTAAATTTCAATGACTGGCCCCTTTATTTGCTAACTGGGGATTATTTTACCTCTCTTACCTTGCTTTTACAACTAAATATAAGTCAATGAGATGAAACGTACAAGGCCTTCATAACGGCTTTTGGATCAGCTTCTGCTACCTTAAGCAATGCCAATGCAGGCCCTTCGGGAACCCTTCTACCTTGCTCCCAATTTTGCAAAGTATCAACGTTAACTCCGATCAGGTAGGCAAATTTAGCTTGAGATACATGGAGTTTCTTGCGGATATTTGTTACAATTATGGGGCTAAACTTAGAGGCCCTGGATGGTTTCATCCTTCCAGAGTGTATTTTCCTGGCCTGATCGATGCTTTTTAACAACTCCTTGAAATCATTATGTTTCATAGCACACCCTCTTTTACGTACTCAATTAGAATCTTTAACTGGGCCTTTGTCAAATCTGCCTGCTCTGATTTCTTATAAGGCAACAGCATGTATATCTTTTCATCTCGCGTATACCAATAATATATGATCCGTAAGCCGCCCCTTTTCCCTTTGCCCGGAATAGCCCACCGTAATTTCCTTAATCCTTTGCATGACGGGATAAGCTCGCCTGATTCAGGTTTAACTACTAACTCCCACTGCAACTGACGGTATTCGTTATCAGAAAGGACATCAATAATTCTTTTGGTAAAAATAGGGGTCTCAATAATTTCCACTTTTTCCTACCGTTTAAAGTATACGCCATTGACGTATACTTGTCAAGTCTTTATTTTTAAATGCCGATTTGCCTTTCTACCACAATAGACGCGGGAAGCGCCGAAATCTAACAGCAATTTTTCTGCAAAATAAAAAGCCCCGGCAAAACGCCGAGGCTGATTTATTATATTAGTGGGCAGCTCTACGCCACCCTATGCAACAACATCAATCTTCTGACCGGCAAACTCTACGCGATCTCCTGCGCGAAGCTTCCTGCGGATACGCGATTCAACTTCGCCATTGACTTTAACCAGGCCGGCCTGGATCTGCTGTTTGGCTTGGGCGCCGCCGGCAACAACTTCCAGAACCTTTAGCATATTATCCAGCTCAATAAACCCGGCTTTTAGTTTAAATTCCATAATTTAAATCCCCAGGAGTGCCTTCTTAATTATCTCTTCCATTTCCAGGCGGGTCCTGGCGCTGGAGGACCTTTCCCTCAAACGGCGGACCTTGCGCTGGCCTTTAGTATACCAGGTATAAAACTTGCGGAAGATGACCACGCCGTTCCTTCCTCCGTAAAAATCAATGCAGGAAGCAAGATGCTCAAGCATAACCTTGGCAATAACCTCGTTAGCCGGCCGCGGCATAACCTTACCCTTTAAATATTTCTTGATCTCCTTGAATATCCATGGGTTCCCCAGGCAGCCGCGGGCAATACTCAATCCGTCACAACCGGTTTCATCCAGCATCCTTAGGGCTAATGGCCCGGAGAACAGGTCGCCGCTGGCAATAAGCGGTATATCTAAGGCCTCTTTTACCTCCCTGATCGCATTGTAATCTACCTGGCCGCTATAGGCCTGGGTTTTGGTCCGGCCGTGGACAAATACGGCATTTACACCGCAATCCTGGGCAAGGAGCGCGATCTCCCTGGCGTTCACCGAATCCTTATCCCAGCCCAGGCGGATCTTCACTGTAACCGGAAGCCAGGAGTTTTTTACCACCAGCTTTAATATTTTCTTAAACTTTTTCGGGTCCTTCAAGAACCCTGCTCCCTCACCCCGGCGCACCACTTTTTTTGCCGGGCAGGCGGCATTAAAATCCAGCACGTCAAATTTATATCCTCTTAAAACCTCCAGAGATTTTAAAATATACTGCTCTTCGCAGCCTAATATCTGGATACCCAAAGGCCTGTCACCCGGTACAGTAGTAAGCATCTGCCTGGTCCTTCTGCTTTTATGGCTGATCGAGCGGCAATTGATCATCTCCACGAACGCCAGCTCCACCCCGAACTTCCGGCAGAGCATGCGGAAAGGCAAATCCGTTATTCCGGCCATAGGAGCCAGAATTAAATTAGATTTCAGTTTCAAAGTCCCGATTTTTAACATGCTTACAAAAGTTTAGCGGGTCCTGCCGATGACTGTTTCTCGGACGCCTGAAGCGTCCTCGAAATCAGTCATCGTCACCCGCTATCTTAATTTAACCCTATAAAATAAATCTTGGATCTTTAATGAGAGGTTTGTTTTTAATTACTTCGGCGACGGCAGGCGGGATACCGGGCTTGCCTAATTTATAATACATATAGTTCTTATACCCTTCCACGCCCGGCTGGTCAAAGGCATTGACGTTTTGCAGCTCACCTTCAAAAGCAGTAGCCATCTCAAAGAAAAATAAAAGCGCTCCCCAATTATAAGCGGATACCTCGGGCATAATGATCGTACAGTTGGGCCGGCTTTCGCTTGCCAGAGCCCATTCGGTTGCCTCCTGGGCCAGCTGCATCAACCGGCTGAATTTCTTTCCGGAAAGCAGGTCACCGGAGCCAGGAATGCCTAACTCCGTCCTGAATTTCTCTACCCTGATAAAGGTGACAACCTTGTTATTCTCCCCTTCAACATTATTCTGCTGTATGGAATGCAGGTCATTGGTGCCGTAAGCGGATATCGGGGTCCTTCCCTGATTAAATAAATTGTCCTTATCCTTGAGCCAGCTTTCAACTCCGTCCTTACCCACTTCGATTTTACGGTGGTATTTCTTGCCTAAGCTTTCGGCTAAAAGCTGCACATACCAATCAGCGGTTGATTTAAGGGCTTGAGAAAAAGGCATTAATATTGCCAGGGATTTTCCTTTTTTACGGTAAAGGATAGTGTGCAGGACAGCATATAGGTAAGCGGGATTCTTCATCACATCGTCCTGGGAACATTGCTTGAGCATTGCCTTAGCACCCGCGAATACCTCCCTTATATCCACTCCCACGATAGCCAGATGCAAAAGGCCCATATTAAATTCCGAGAACCTGCCCCCTACTCCTTTTAAGAGCGGCAAGTTACGGAAACTTAATGCGTCTTTTGCCTGTTCGGCTTCAACTATTTTACGCAAAGAACCGGACGCAGGGTCAGTAATCGCCAGGATCTGCCTGCCGTATTTAGTTCCTATTGATTTTTTAAGCCAGGCCCGGACCACCATAAATGCCGCCTTGGTTTCCGTGGTCTCTCCGGACTTGGAGATAACTACGACAAATGTTTTTTTGGGGTTAAGGTTTTTCAATAACGCCTGCAAAGTATCCGGGTCAAGGTTATTACCTTCCAGATAAATGCGCGGGGATTTCTTTCTTAAGGATTTAAATTCATTGTAATAAGGCGGGCAAAGCGCATCCTGCGCTGCCTTTAAGCCGAGATATGAACCGCCGATCCCTAAAAAAAGTACATTCTCGTATTTGGCGCGAATTTGTCCGGCAAGCTTGCGGATCCCGGCAATAACCTCTTCATCCTGCTCGGGTAATTTTACCCATTCCAGCTGCAACCTAACCCTGGCGCAGGGATCGCTAATGATCTTTTTTAAGTGAAAATCTGCTTTACGGGCATCAGCCATGAGCTCGTCAATATCCTGCTGGCTTACGCCGTGAGCACCGACGCTAAAACTAAACATATTATTAAAATCAAATTTCAAGCCCATTTAATCTCCGTTTGCTTCTGCCAACCTTAAAATTAATTCTTTAGTGTCATCCCAGCCCAGACAGGGGTCGGTAATTGACTGGCCAAAGGCCTTTCCCTTAACCTCCTGGGAGCCCTCCTTCAGATAACTTTCCACCATTAGTCCTTTAACCATTTTCTTCAACACCTTAGACCTGTTTACACTGCGCATTACCTCTTCGGCGATGCGCGGCTGCTGGCGGAAATCTTTATTGGAGTTGGCGTGATTGGTGTCCACGATGACCGCCGGATTGGCGAGCGCGCGCCGCGAATAAAGTTCGGCGAACTGGATCAGATCCTCATAATGATAGTTGGGAATGCTCTGGCCGTGGTGGTCAATAGCCCCGCGCAAAATACAATGCGCCAGGTTATTACCTTTTGTCTTGACCTCCCAGCCGGTGTAAATAAATGTGTGCGGTGTTTGGGCTGCCTGCACCGAATTTAGAAGGACATTCAGGTCTCCGCTGGTGGGATTCTTCATTCCCACCGGTATATCCAGGCCGCTGACTGTCAGGCGGTGCTCCTGGTTTTCCACGGAGCGCGCCCCTATTGTTACATAGCTTAAGATATCCTCCAGGTAAGGATAATTGCCCGGATAGAGCATCTCATCGGCGGCGGTCAGGCCGGATTCACTTAATACCCTAAGATGCATACGCCGGATCGCCTTTATCCCTTGAGAAATATTCGGGCCTTCCGATGGCCGGGGCTGGTGCAGCATGCCTTTATAGCCAGCGCCGGTTGTGCGCGGTTTATTGGTATAAATGCGGGGGATCAGGATCAATCTCTTAGCGACCTTATCCTGGACTTTTGCCAGCCGGCTTACATATTCCGAAAGCGCCTCCTCATCATCGGCAGAACATGGACCGATTATCAGCAGAAGACGGTTGTCCCTGCCTTTTAAAACCTCAACGAGCTCCTTGTCGCGCCTTAGTTTAAGTTTTTTAAGCGCAGGCGGAAGAGGCATTTGTTCCAATATTTCTGTGGGTGTAGGAATTTTTTGCAGGTAAGTAAAACTCATATAGGATTATTTCTGGATGATCTTAACGGTAGTGCGCTCACCGTCCTGCCAGGGCCAAAGCATGGCCAGGATCCTGTTATTCCCGGAATCTTTGTAATAAAGCGTTTGACCCGGCATAATACCGCCGAATCCGTCCACCGTTTCCTTGACTTCACGGGCAAGCTTGGCCTGCGAAGGATAAACCGGCTCTCCCAGAAAATTTTTCAACTCCGCGTTCAATTTCTCCAGCTCCTTCTTGACTATTACCCCTTCAAAGAAATTATCGCAGTCATTGCGCAGGGAATCAAAACTCAGGGCCTTGATGTCTTTTTTGATGGCGCTGAAATCCATGGCTTTCTCCTTTCCGGTCATTATAGCAAAAGTATACAATATTTAAAGGGTTATTACAAGGAGCCTGACGGCATAAACAGCAAATCCAGCGGCAGATATGAAATTATAATATTTTCAGGAGGTTAAGCCCGGTGGCAGGGTCGATCTCTTTGCCGGCTTTTACGCCTTTTAACTCCAGGACAACCGCTTCAATCACCAAAAATACCCTTGACTTGCCGCGCAGACAGCCGGTTAGGACTTTATTCTTTTTTCCCATACCGGTATGGATATGTATCTGCGGGCCTTTGGAGTTGGTGAAGATCGTGCCGATCCCCATTGCCTCCCAACCATCTTTAAAGGTTAGTTTGTTCGGAGAAGGCGGGATAACCGGCAGCTTTGGACCGGTGACCAGGTCACCCTTTTTAAGCGCGCCGATAAAGATCATTGCCGCGGCTTTGATCCGTTCCTTCCGGGCAAAAGCGCTCAAACGGTCAATCATGATATCATCATCTTCAAACTTCAAAAGGAAAACCCTGCCGAGTGAACCCTTAGTGTATTTCATGGTTAGATATTTTCATTCAGGAGGAACTGGTAATAACAGCCTAAGGATCTCAACGATCTGACTAAAAGTGCGGTCAACGTAACGGTCAGGATAATAATGGCCACGCTGATGACTGCTTTTGACTTCTTGCTGAAACGCGGATTGGCCCAAACCAAAGGAAGCATTAACGGCCCGACGAGCAGAAAAGAAACTATTAAAGAGCCGGTTTTAAAATACCATTTCTCCCGCTTCTGATCATCCATGCTTACCCCTTCTTCCTCTTGTTCTTTTTTATCCTGGATTTATGCAAGGTGCATAATACGCTGGCTATGGGTGAGATCTTTTTGTCTTCATAAGGAAACTCTTTGCAGGTCACCGGCTTAAAAGCATAATCAACTTTATGTATCCTGCAAAGTCCGTCAGGATCAAGAAAATTGCACTGCTCATCTTCGTAACTGGTCCCCACCTTGAACCCGGAGGGAAACACTTCATCTTTTTCTAAGTGGAAGAAGTCCCCCTTTATGCCCAGAGAAATTATCTTCTTGGCCTCCTCCAGGTCGATCCATGCCCCTAACCTGCAGCACTCCGCTTGATTCGCGCATTTCAGGCAATCAATAATTACCTTTTGTGCTTTCTTTTTTCGCATAGTTTATAATATACATCTTTAAACCAAGAAATCCCAGATACAATTAAGTATTTGGGATTCCCGGTTACTCTCTGTTTAATTAGGCGAGATGGACATTCACCGCGCGCAATCCTTTATCGGATTTCTCAACATCGTAAGAAACCGCCTGATCTTCATTCAAAGCTTCGAATTTGACATCCACCAAAGCGTTCTGATGGAAGAATACCTCTCTTCCGTCGGTGTCGCTGATGAAACCAAATCCTCTGTCGCGAACCAATTTCTTGATCTTTCCTGTATTCATACTTTCTCCTTCTCTAAAAAATGGCCCGGCCTCCGATTTAGAAGCCAGGCCATCTCTGTTTGCTCTTACAGTTTTACTACGTTAGTAGCCTGCTCGCCTTTAGGTCCTTTTTCGATGTTGAACTCTACTTCCTGACCCTCAGCCAAGGATTTATAACCCTCACCCTGGATCGCGCTGTGATGCACAAATACATCGCTGCCGGATTCAGGTGTGATAAACCCAAAACCCTTCTGGTCAGAAAACCACTTTACTTTACCCTTTGCCATTATTTACTACCCCCTCTCCTTAGAAATTATAGCAAATAATGACAGAAATAAAAAAACCGCTAAGGCTACTTTCTAAACCTCGCGGCCTACAAACATCTAATCCTTTATTCACTACGAAAGTTAGTATAACACAATTCCGGTCTTTGTCCAGTGAAAATACGTTTATTTTAATAAGCGCTTGACTTACGAACACGATAGTGTGAGTAAGTCAATGCGCGAATTAATCCCTACAGCTGCGAGAAAATTTTAGGCGTGGGGTGAAACAAATTTTCGTAGCGTTTAGCTGTAGGGATCTTCACTGATTCAGCAGACCTCCTACGGTATAAGCACTTCCCGTAAATACCTCTCATTTACCGGGCCAAAATCTTCCGCCTTATCAGGATCATTCATTAAAGAGGCAATGGTTGGACGAATGTAGTTTTTGTTCCCGCAGCAGCCGCGGATATAGTTTACCTCCGGTGATTTCCCTACCAAATCACCCCACCATTTTTGAGCTTCTTCTTTATTCGTGGCGCAATTAGGCTCTCCCGCAGGAGAAGGTCGGCTGTAATCAACGCATTCATCGCGTAAGCCAAGGGAATGGCCCAATTCATGCAGGAAACCTTTGGCAAAACTACCTTTGTCTTTAAATCCGGCCTTGCCTAAAATAATCAAGGAGAGCTTATCTATGGAAGATACTTCGGCGCAGGAAACCGAACCTAGGGCGTCAATAATGATTAGCTTATAATCAAATTTAAGATAATTTCGGATGCTGTCTAAAAAGTCCCGGCGGACTCCAAGGGGAGGGAAGTTAGGACTCTCTTTAAAGATTAATCTTTCTTCTTTCTTAAGGTCAATATAGTAAAAACCTATTCTATCCGAAAATTTCTCAAATGGCGAAGCCTTCTTTAATCTTTGGATTAGAAAAACCACATCCTTTAGAAAGTCCTCTTTATTGGAGTAATTTAAAGGGCAAAATACAAGCTTAAGGGGCTTTATATCGTGGGCAAAACAAGTCAAAGTAAAACTAAAGAAAAACAAACAGAAACAAGAAAATTGTCTTAGGTGATAACTTAATACAATTTTCGAAGTATAGTGCTTGTCTAACGGACGCACCGCGCGTAATAACTGGCGTAATCATAGTTTTGGAAGCTCCCGCTCCCGTCTGAAAGTTTGATTCCGTACCAATAGCCGCCGTAGCCGGCCTGGCCAGAGGTAGAAGTCCATACATTATCCGTAGCGCTAATTGTACCCTCAAACACAGCCGCTTCCGAAGCACTAGGAAAACGCCAGTCAGTATAGGTAGTAGAAGTATCTCCATTCATTGCCACAGCCGCTGTTGCAGATAAATTATAACAGTATGCAGCGGCATTAGCGTGAGTATAGGTAGACGCAGATCGGGCGCTGATCATAGTAACGCCAGTGCTTGTACTTCCTCCCAGCGCGGCCCAAGCAGAACCATCATAGGAGTAAAGCTTCTTGTCTGAATCGTTATAGACCAGCTCGCCGGTTACCTGGTTAGAGCTAGGAAGAGAAGACTGCGGTTTGAGGATAATGCTCCTTGCCGCATATATCTGGCCATTTGCCGGAGGCAGGTCGCTAGAGGTCATCTGGCTGTCACCATTGGTATCCCCTACTGATAGTTGGTTAGCCTGGAGCTGGCTGTAGCTGCCGTAAGGCGAAGGATAGTAGGTGGTGATGGTGAGGGTTTCGTCGGCAAAAAGAAGGGAAGATAGGATTAAGAGGGAAAAGCTAAGAGAGAGAGAGAGAGAGAGAGAGAGAGTAATAAAAAATTGTTACGTTTAAGCATATGCCACCTCCTGTTTATCTTTTACCATATCTTAAGGTGAGAATCAAGGCTTTATTATCTAATTTCCCCCGCTTAATCTTCCCCGTTTTTATAATACGCGCAATCTTTATACGGCAGCTGTGGACGAAGATAGCGGATAGGCACGCAGGAAAATTCTTTTCCGGAAATAGTGAATTGTTTGCCGATCCTGGTATCATAAACGCTGCAAAAGTATTTGCCGGAAGCCTCCTTGCGCAAACGGGAGCAAGGGTCATCACCGAGTGAGCCGCAGCAGGCTCCGCACCTCTTGCAGCGGGCCTCATAACCGGCCTCCTCCTCTTTTTGTCTTTGCAGGTAAGCTGTCCGGTCCATTTATTTTTTGATCACCTTAAAAGAATTGAAGCTCCTGTCGCTTTTATACCCAGCGCTGGAAACCTGGACCAAGCTCCAGGTATAAACATGGCCGTCTTCAAATAATTCCGGCTTGAGCTTAACGGAATAGGCGCCGGCAGGCAGTTCTTCTTTGTGGATGAGGTCGCCGGCATACATATTATAGCCCTTGTAAATGTTAAAGACAAACCCGCGCACCCCGACATAACTATTCCACCATTTGAATTCCAACGGCTCATTTCCGGCCAAGGTAACCGTATCATTGATAGGATATCTTAACCTGGGCTCGGGCACACTATTATATGCTCCCTCATCCAATGTAAAACTAAGCGTAGCGGCAAAAGCAGCCAAACCAAGGGACAAAACAAATATTGCCGAGATCGCGGCTATTCTCATGTTCTTCATATTTGCCCCGCAGATTGAAAAGTTAATGTTTTATCTTGCTTATTTTTTCCTGGAGGAATCCCATCGGGCATATCGCGCACCAGGCCCTATGCCTGGTAAATACAGCCAGGATGATGGAAATGATGGTTGTGATCAAGCACATCCCCACAAAAACAGAGCCGATAATGATCAGATCCCCTCCTGAACGGACAATGCGCCAGGCCAGAAAACTCATCAACAAAACAAGCACAGCCCAGCGAAACCAGCCCTTCGCAAAGACGCCGGGGACCGGTTTATGCGGGCTTGCTTTTGACATAACAATATCAAGAAAAGCTCCCCTGGGGCATAAATTCCAACACCAGTATCTGGCCTTAAAAAATGAGAGCGCCAGAAGGAAAGCCATCATCCCCACTACTAAATACCCCAGGAGAGGGTAAAACAACCCGCCGATCAGGATAACCGGCAGGAGCCAGAGCATGATCAATTGCGTTTTCTTCATAATCTATTTACAGCAGCCGCCGCCTTTACAGATACGCTTGACCACCGCGGAAACCACAAAGCATGCCAAAGCCAGAAAGATCATCATGTTGTCGCTTGCCGGCGTAACATCAAATGCCGCAGCCAAAAGCAACAATATCCCCGCGCCCCACAAAACCGACCGCAAAGTATTCATTGCTTTGCTATCCATTCTCCCCTCCTTTTGTTATGATGCTTCTTCGGAAACACTCTTTGTTTCTCCGGGATTTGACAACTCCGCTAGACTCGCGGCGATATCCCCGCTTAATGAGGCACAGGCCTGGCTTAGCGCGCCGGTCAAACCGGAATAATTGCGCAAATAAGTTGTCTTGCGTATTTCCGATCTTTTTGTCAAAAGCATCTTCCTGTTCTTGACATCAATGACCGACCACTGCGCCACAAGAAATATGCCTTCACCGAGCCGGTTTTCCAGCTGGATAATATCCACAACTACCTGATAATTGACCGGGATCGCGAAGTTGCAGGGATATATATAGAAGTTCGCCTCCGGAAGCATGATCGTAAGATTATCGGCGATAAGACGGCCGAGGGCCGAATCCAGGGGCTCCCCCCAACGGTCCAGCTGGGCAAATTTAAGCATCCCCTCCTTGTTCACGGTGACGATCTGCGGCCGGTCCTGATATTCGGGGATCTTGACCGGGCCGATGGCAACGATAGTCCCGGGCTCGATCTCAAATTTTTGGGTTATCTCACCCTTATCTACCGGTTTAAGCGTATAAAACCGCGGCTCCGGGCTGCTGGAAAGGGATAAACACCCGCCAAGCAGAGAGACAAATAAAACCATGATCGCGCAACGCAGAAGTGACTTTCTCATTTTATTCTCCTTTAGAGATCCGTTTTCCTTTTAAAAGCGCCTCGGGATGCATCTCGAGATATTCGACGAATAAGCCGAAGGAACGCGCGGAGTTAGTGACCTCCCGCAGCGTCTTATCCAGCTCGGCGATCCCCTCCGAATTGACCAGCCGGTTTATTCCCTCTACCGCCTGCTCCAGATTGGTGGTGATCTCTTTGATCGGGATATCATCCATCACCTCAAAGATATCCGGCGAAATGGGAAGGGCGGGGAGCTCCGGATAATCCTTGATGATGCCGTATGTTTTTACCGGCTTGTCCGGATAAAAATCAAAGGCGAGCATAAGGGAACCGGTTATGAAACTCTGTATCTCAAGCTTGGCCCGCAGCCCCTGCTTGACCCACATCCCGTAATCCGGGTAGCCCATCCTGTCGGAAACCCCTTTTACCCGGGCCAATTCCACGTCAACCACGACCGGTATGAGCACCTCCCTGGTACTGGGATCATAGATCAGCCCGATGCTGTTGACATTGCCGATCTTTACCCCTCTGAAAATAACCGGCGCTCCCACCGAAAGCCCTTTGACCGAGCCGTCAAAAAATATTACGTATTTATCCGACTGCCTGAAAAGCTTGCCCGAGCCAAAGATTACTATCGCCGTAACCAGTAATAATACCGCGCCTGCCACAAACGCGCCGATCATCGTCTTATCCGTTTTTCTGATCATCAGTGAACTCCTTGTTTCCTGCCCCTTGTCAAAAATTGAATTACCCTGGGATCCTTGGAATCAGCCAAAAGCTCTGCCGGGCTGCCGGAAGCGATCATGCTCTTGCTCTCGGCATCCAGAAGTACGGCGCTGGTTCCCACCGCGAAGATGCTGGCTAATTCATGCGTTACTATTACGATCGTAGCCCCGAGAGTATCCCTCAACTGAAGGATAAGATCATCAAGCAGCTTGCCGCTCAAAGGATCAAGGCCGCTGGAGGGCTCATCAAAAAAGATAATATCCGGGTCCAGCGCAATGGCACGGGCAAGGCCGGCACGCTTACGCATCCCCCCGCTTATCTGCGCCGGATAAAAATCAGCATAACCTGAAAGCCCGACTAATGCCAGCTTTAATTCCACCATCTCTTTTATCTGCGCTGCGGATAACTTTGAATACAACTGTAAAGGCAGGGCAACATTCTCTCCGATGGTCAGGGAACTCCATAATGCCCCGCCCTGATAAAGCACCCCGAAACGCCGCATCATATCCTGCCGGGCTGTTTCATCCTGGCCCCAAAAATCCACCCCGTCATATAAAACCTCTCCCTTATCCGGCTCCTTAAGCCCGATAAGGGCCTTTAGCAGCGTGCTCTTGCCGCAGCCGCTGCCGCCCATCACCACGAAAATATCACCCTTGTTCACGCTGAAATTAAGTCCGCGCATTACGGGATAATCGTCGTAACTTAAATCAAGATCGCGCACCCGGATAACCGGCTGTTTAATTTCTTCCATTGATTATACCCCTAAAACCTGGCAAATGAATGTGATGATCGCCGTGGCTATCACAATGCCGGTAATCCCGCTGACTACCGCCGAAGTTGTCGCCTCTCCTACTGCTTCAGCGCTTCTGGCGCATTTGATCCCGCGCAGGCATCCGGCAACCGCGACGATTATCCCGAAAACAAAACTATGTATCAGCCCTACCCAAAGATGGTTCAACTTTACCGCGGATTGGGTATGCTGCCAATACTCAACCGGGTTAAGCCCAAGCAGGCCGCTGCCGACGATAAGGCCGCCTAATATGCCCATAAAATCCGCGTAAACGGTCAAAAGCGGCATCATGATCACCAGGGCCAGGACGCGCGGCATAACCAAAAACTCAACCGGAGAGATGCCCAAAGTTTTCAAGGCGTCGATCTCCTCATTTGTCTGCATAAGGCCAAGCTCGGCGGCAAAAGAGGCGCCTGTGCGGCCGGACATAAGCACCCCGGTCATCACCGCCCCCATTACGCGGACCATAGCAATGCCTACTATATTGGCGATATAGATCTGGGCCCCGAATAATCTAAGCTGTATCGCGCCGATAAAAGCAAGGATCATCCCTACCAATAAACTGATCAGTGAAACAAGCGCGAAAGCGTCTGCCCCGCATCTCCGCAGTATGGAGATAAGCTCATCCCGGCGAAAATAGGCCTTGCCTTTTATCAGGCGGACAAAGGCAACGGCGATCTCTCCTAAAAAATCAAGCAGGATAAAGGTGCTTGAGACAAGGTGCAAAATTTTATCCGCCAGGTTTTCAAGGAAAGGCGCCCGCTCTTCCTTGCGCGGCACGGTCATCTCGTGGACCTTCAAGGCAAGCGAAATCAAGCGCTCAACCCCTACAGGCAGGCCCTGGTGATTAATGGCAACATTCCTCTGCCGGCACTCCCTGACCAGGTGGAACAAAAATGAGGCCAAGCCGCTATCCCATTTTCCTATATCCGAGAGGTCAAAGGTGATCCGGTTTATATCTTTATGGCCGTCAAGCTGGCTGATAACTTCGCTTTCAGCGGGAAGCCCTTCGGAGATCTTCCAGTCGCCGCTTAGTTTTGCCAGCAGCGTATTTGAAGACGAGTATTCAAAGGTAAGCTTGTTTAAGGGCATCTTATGTTCATTTTACACTCCACATTCTACCTGTCAACTTAAAAAAAAAATACCTCATGCTTGGTTAAGGCATAAGGCATTTTACGTTTTATTCTTAAAAAGGTTTACTAATTATTCCTATTAGCTTCGCCAATAGTAGTTAGAATATACCAGGGGCACTCCCAACAATTCTTAAATTTACGTTCGGCTATGGCAACGCAACCGGATAAAAACCAGCACTTTCTGCCATAATCATTCTGATAAACCGGGCATTTGGCTTTATCGGCTTCCGGACAAGACCAATACTCCCAGCAATTTTGGGGATCCCGTGGCTTATTCATCTGTATCCCCCTTCTTTCACCCTCTACTTTAGTATAACATATCTATTTCCAAATATTAAGGGTTTTTTGAATAAAAAGGCCTCCCCCCATGGCGGGAGAGGCCTTTTATGGATATTAGGAATAATTATTACTGCGCGGTTGTATCAACTTTCTCCTTTTCAACATCTTTTGCCGCCGGCAATGATTCATCCTTAACCGCACCGTCAGTAACCGCTTTTTCGGCCTTGGCTGTCTCATCTGTCACGGCAACTTCGGTTGAGGTTGCTGCAGGTTTTTCCATCATGGTTTTATCATCGGTGGACTTAGCCATCCCCTCGGCTAACGCTAAAGTGCCGGCCAAACAAAGAACCATGACTACAAATAATAATGCTTTCTTCATTCTGATTCACCCCCCTTCATTTAATTAATTGTTTTAAAACGGAAAGGACAACAATAAAACAATTTTAGCAGGGTTTTTTCAGCTGTCAATAGGTAAGTGGGTACGCCGAAATCTTATGATCGACTGCCAGCCGAATATGACCAACATAAACACAATTGCCGCGCTGCGCAGGCCCCTGATAGAATAGGCCATCTTCTTGGCCTTCTGGACCCTATCTTTCAAGAATGCTTCCGGGTCGGTTAATGTTCCAAGCCTTGCCGAAAAATCCTTAGCCAGTATCGACTCGCGCCGGTTTTTATCGGTAACCGATATTTTCTCAAGCTCCACCTTAAGGCCTTTAGCGCCCCCTATAGTATAGGCAACCAGGAGCTTGTCATAAAAGTAGGTTTCCACGCCATAACGCAGCATCATTCTTACCGCGATAAAGTTCGCGAAGAACATACAAGATAAGAATACCAGCATTACCGCGATCTTGATTATCCGGTTTCTTGAAAATCCAGTAAAAACCAAAGCTCCTATCCTTTCATTCTTTAATCATCTATCTCTTCCATGGGATGGAAGAGATCATTGAATGATTCCAGGCTGTCGCTTGTCATATCTACTATTTTTGATTGAGTATCCATAGTAAGGCGCTGCTGGTTGAATAAACCGGCAATTTTCGCAGAGTATGCCTGAATAACTAAATTATACGGCTTGGCATTAAAGATATCCTCCAGGCTTTGGCCATACCAAACCGAAGCCTGCCGCATGATCGTCCCGGATGTTTTTGGATCCACTCCGGCGCCAAGAAGAATACCGGAAAATTTTTGAGCGTATTCATCTACCTTGGAGTTGATCGCCACCCTATCCATCTCGGGATAATCCGCTGACTCAAATGTATCCATTGCTTTCCGGCTAAACTCTTGCGCGATTGTCCCGGCTTCAGGATTATCCCCCTCCGCGAATACGAGGGAAAAACCGAATCCCGTAAAAAGTAAACCTGAAATAAAAAACATCGCCATAACCTTTTTCATACCCGCTCCTTTCTATTTCATTTTCCTGAATTTTGCATCTGCCAGGAATACAGCCTATCCTGGCTATCTAAATTAAGCAGGATCACCTCCGTGAGCAATCCTCCTGTAGGTTTACGATAAATACAGGTTTCTTTAATCCCCTCTTGGCCTTCAGCCGGCTTGCATAGAACCGGTTCTCCGTAAATACGGAAGATCCTGTTTTTTTTGGTTAGTTTCTTCAGGCGGCTGCTATCAATATCTGCTTTTAACTTGTTGTATAACTTTTCCTCTTTATTTAATTCGGCCTGCATTTGTTTCTGGTTATCATCCAAGTTCTTCATAAACATAGATTCATCCCAGTGGGTCAGATAAACGCAGCCGGAAAGAAGAATTGCCGCTAAGCTTAAAGAGAATGCCCATCTGCAGAAGATCTTATTTTTCCCCATGCCCATCCTTCCAGATAACCTTTGGTGTATTTCTAAAAGGTACGCGGCTATAGCGGTATTTAGGATGCCCCACCATCATTGCTGCGCCGGCAGTTGACCTTGCAGGTAAACCAACAAGTTTTCCCACATCTTCCGATATATTAACCGCCAGGTTCACGTACCCTGCCCAGCAGGCACCCAGGCCAAAACCGAAAGCCGCCAGTTCCAGGTAAGTCGCGGAGATCGTGCATGATTGGGGAACCATTGGGTCATCTTTAAGCCCGTAAGCAATAATAACGCAGGGAGCGCTCCGGCAGATCATATCTTCGCCATTCTTCCAGGCCCCGGCCAGGCGGTCAAAACGAAATGACTCAGCCATAGGAGATTTGGCTTGCAACAACCCTTCCATCCAGCTTATAACCGAGGCCGAAAGCTCACGAACCTTCTCTTTATCATTGATCACCAGCCAATTAACCGGCTGCCGGTTGATCCCGGAAGGCGCGTACCTGGCGCAATCTAAAAGTTTTTCTATTGATTCTTTTCCCACCGGCTCATCTTTATACGCCCTGATCGAGCGCCGACCTTTTAAAAACAGCTCTACCTGCTCGGCAGCCGGTAACTTAGAATGGTCAAGCCGCATTGAATCTTTCGCATTCATCGTGGACAGTTCTATGGAACCGGGAGGGCAAAACGCGAAACAGTGGCCGCAGTTAATGCATATATCCCCGCCGCCCGGTATAAATTCCGGCACATGCTCCTTTTCATTCATGCGCAGAATTTTAATCGGGCAGACCTCTACGCATCTGCCATCGCCTTTACAAGTATTTTTGTCAACTTTTATGGTAATCATCAGTACCTGTATTATACCGCTCCAAAGCAAAAATCCCAAGCCCTTTTCGGGCCCGGGATTAATTGCCTGATTATCCTGTCAATTACAATTAGAATGACCAGTTGACCAAAACCATGAATTCCAATGGTTTTTTATTGCCGTTGTAGTTAGCCAGGCCGATCTGGAGCCCGTCAAGAGACTTGGTATAATTAACCAGCCCCAGCTGGAATCCGTGCATTTCACCGGCGGAATTAACTATGCCCCCCTGAAAACCTTTAACAGAACCTTCGGCGTAATTCACTATGCCTAAAGCCGCCCCGCTGAACTCTCCCTTAGCTAGATTAACCAGGCCGCCCTGAAAACCGATGAACCGGCCGGTTGAATAATTAAATATACCTATCTGCGTGCCGTGCACAAACCCTTCAGCCCAATTCACCGCGCCAAGTTGCGCCCCGGTCAAATCGCCTTTAGCAACATCCACCAGTCCGCTTTGAAGGCCCACAAAGCGATCGCCGCCGGCATAATCCACAAAGCCGGCTTGCCAGCCGTGGAAATAGCCTTCAACCCAGCTGCCAAGGCCCCATGCTACTCCTTTGACATTTCCTGTGGCCTCATTCACGCCAAGCAATGTCCAGCTAAAACCGGTGACATCCTTGTTGACAGTGTAGATCAAACCTAAACTCACGCCTTTAATCGATTCGCTTTCCGGAACAATCTGCATCGGGTTAAACAACGCCAACTGCACAGGCTTGGTATCCTCTGCCATAGCCATACCGGCTAAACCTAAAACCATTAATACAACCAGTATCAGTTTCTTCCCCATGGCATCCTCCTTTTTTCTACAACTGTCCCAGCCAGGTTTACGCTTACCTTTATACCTACTTCTTTTCGCAACAGCTACCCGTGCCTTTTGCAATTTTCTTGATCACCGCGCTAATAATAAAACAAGCCACAGCAAGGAATATAACCAGATTATCAGCCAACGGCAGAACGTCAAAAGCTGCAGCCAAAAGCAACAATATCCCGATACCCCATAGAATCGAGTTGCACACGCACGTATTCTTGTTCTCCATCTTCTCCTCCTTTTTTTCTTATTATACCGCTATTTATGCCTAAAGAATATATTTATAATAACTGTAAGCAATATACTATTAATTACAGAAGTTGCCTTATTTCATGATCTGGTTAATTATATCCTCCAATTGCTTATTGAATTCATCCGGGGCCTCAACCATCAGAAAATGCCCTACTCCCCGCATTATCCTTAAATGATATGACTTAAGATACTTGCTGTTAATCTCTGGATGCTGATACTGCTGCCAAAGGTCAGCGCTCAAGCACCACAACGGCACATTCACATCAGCCAAAAGCGGGATAACAGGAGTATCAAAATAATGCTCCATGGTATTAATCGCGATTTCCGGGTTAGACCAGGCAACATTCCTGACTACCAACTCAACCAGTTTGGGGTCCGCGTTCTTATTGAACATATCCCTCATAAATGGGCCGGAGTTCTTTACAAAATCCTTTTTCAAAGGCTCAATGTATTTTATTTTATCTTCCGGAGTGGCCATATACTCAAAGTTCTCAAGGGTGTCAACCGCGACAAGCCCAATTACTTTATCTTTAATCAGTCGGTTTGCCTCCAATATTATTGTGCCTGACATGGAATGGCCGATAAGGATAGCCTTATCAACTTTTTCCGCATTCACTACCGCGGCTACGTCCTCGCCAAAAGCTTCCTGGGTATAGGCCTTTCTTTGGCGGCCGGATGCTCCGTGGCCGGCCAGATCCAAAACAATCACCTTGTATTTCTTAGCAAAATACGGCACTTGCCTGTACCAGACAGAACGGCTGCCGCACCATCCGTGCACAAAGACCAGCGCCGGCTCTCCCTTGCCATATACGGAGTAGGCGATCTTTACCCCGTCCTTTGAAACGGCGATTTTGCTCTTCGGAGCAAAGACAAAGAACACTACCGCCAGGCAGACAACTAAAGTTCCAATAATATATGATATTTTCTTCATATTTATTTTCATTCAATCATTATAACTCCAAAACAAAAAATCTCAATTCCTATATATCAGACAACTGGAATTGATCCTGAGCGTATTTTGCGAAGGACCAGCCCATTTAAGAATTGAGATTATTACATTACGCGGGTTCTGCCTTAGGCCGCTTCTCACCGCCTCGGGGGCCCTGCCGGCAGGCAGGCTACCGCTGCGGCACCCGCCAGACAAGAATCAAAATATGAGTCCATGCTCTAATTTATTGATTTACGGAGGGATAGAATACAAAGGGGTGGCACCTGGGGGAACGTCCCTCGATTCCTAAACCAAGTCCTTTATGGAGCACCCTGTCTTGAGATAAGATATCTATCGCCTGGAGAGAAACTTGTTTAATCTCATCTTTTTCTCTACCATGGAAACTTTTAACAGACCTGTCGAAGGAAGGTTTAAACTCAAACTTCATAAGGACTCGATATGCTTTTTGGCTTTCTTGACTGTCTTGTATATTTTGCCTTTACCAGAGGCTAACTTCTCAATCTTCGCCCACTCACCAGGAGTATAGGGAGATTCTGCGGTGACCTTGCAAGGCAGCAAGACCACTCCCTCTCTGCTTAAACCAAAGGCTAAAGAGGCGCCTGACTGGACGTGCAAAAGTTTTCTTATGCGGTTAGGTATGGTAACCTGCCCTTTAGAGGTTATTTTTGCTGTTTCGATTACGGTCATTTTATCCACTCCTTTCTTACTTCCTTACATTCTTACTTCCAAGAAAAGTATAATCTATGAATGGGATTTTGTCAAGTTATTTGAAGAGGATGAGAAGAGGGAACATCCCCCCAGGAAAGAAATTAACTTAGAGGGACATCACCAACACGACCCCAACCCAAAACAATTTTCCCCAGCGCCATCACGATAATGACAACACCACGTACTTTGACCTGTTGCAGGCACATATCTCATCCCGTATACGTACCACCTCGCTCCAGTCGGTTTCTTTCCACCAGTCCTTATTCCTCCGCATCTGTCAGCTTCTAACAATATGTAGTTGGCTTGATAAGCCATATTCACAGTATATGAATACCATGAAGAAGAATCGCAACCCCATGTATTACCCATATAACTATCACCTAGGCCTGTTGTCGAACCATTCTCCAGGTAATAATTATATGTTAGCTGGCGCATAGTGCCTATGCGCACTCTAGCTTCGGCAAGGCGGGATTTCTCTACTATAGTGGAATATTGGGTCATGCCTACTGCGGCAAGTATTCCTACGATGATTATGACGATGATGAGCTCTACGAGGGTGAAACCATGTTCTTTTTCTGTTATAATTTTTTTAAAAGGCACGGACATTGATTCCTCCTGCTGAACTGGAGAATTATGCTGGTTTGATATTGTTGCTATTAGTCATCAGTTTACCCCC
>Ga0172375_10003265_pt1 | contig 24758 bp, 25 predicted proteins | sample LakKiv1m_FD_114537 | JGI IMG/M metagenome (GOLD analysis project Ga0172375, IMG submission 114537) | Freshwater microbial communities from Kabuno Bay, South-Kivu, Congo - kab_092012_11.1m | ecosystem: Environmental > Aquatic > Freshwater > Lake | place: Democratic Republic of the Congo...
CACCTGGTGGAGCGCCCTGAACCCGGAGAGTGAAGAAGAGAGTCTCGATCTTCAGATCGACCGATATCTGGCCTCCCGGTCCATCGCGCTGGTCCTGAGGGGGGTGCCGGGAATTTAACTCCATGGGGCCCTGGGTACAGCCAACGACTACGGGGCCGCCAAGGCGTCAGGGGTCAACCGGGACCTGAACCGGGGAATCATTGACGCCTGGGAGGTGGAAACGACCTTGAAGGATCCGGCCTCGAAACTCTCCCGCCTGTTCGGCCGAGGGAGGGAACAGCTCCTGGTTCGACGAAGGGAGAAGTCATTTCACCCAGGCGGAGGACAAAAGGTACTGCACCTTTCGTCCCGGGTGTTCGCCCTGCTTCGAAGATCCCCTGAGAAAGATGAGGCCATCCTGACCCTCACCGGTGTTACAGGGGAAACGTTGGGGCTTACGGTCCCTGTAGAGGAGATCGGGCTTTGCAACGGCCAATGCCAGGACCTTCTCTCCGGCAGGGAATATCAGGCGGAGGGAGGTGCCTTGAATCTTACACTTCCGCCTTACGGGCGGATCTGGCTTAAAAACGAAGAATGGAAAATGAAAATTGAAGCGTGAATGGGGGGATGTTGAACCCTTAACCCGTGAACGGTTACAGGAACGCTGAACCCTATTGGAGGGATCGCGCACTTGTTTGACGGATGGAAATTTCTGGCCGGATTAGGTATTTTTCTTTTCGGCATGTTCATGATGGAAGAATCCATCAAGCTGCTGGCCGGTCGTTCGTTCAAAACAATGATCCGCCGGTTTACCGGCACACGCGTCAGGGGCCTGATCGCCGGGGTTGTCACCACGGCCGTTATGCAGAGCAGTTCCGCAGTCTCCCTGATGGTTCTGGCCTTTGTGGGGGCCGGACTCATGGCCCTGGTCAATGCCATTGCGGTCATCATGGGCGCCATGGTCGGGACGACGGTCACGGCCTGGATCGTTGCGGTGTTCGGGTTCAAATTCAAGATCGATTCCTTTGCCTTACCCCTGATCGGCATCGGCGGGCTTGGGTTGATCTTCCTGGCCGGATCGAAACGGTATGTCAATATCAGCAAGCTTCTGGCTGCGTTCGGTTTTCTATTCCTCGGCCTGGATTTCATGAAGACCAGCGTGGAAGCCCTTGCCGCTGCCGTCGATCTGGCGTCTTTGCCGGACCAGGGACTCTGGGTCTATGTCCTTGCCGGCATTGTACTGACGGCGATCATGCAATCGAGCTCTGCAACGATCGCCGTGATTCTCACCACCCTTTTTTCGGGCATTATCGACTTCAGACAGGGTGCGGGAATGGTCATCGGCGCCAATGTCGGGACCACGGTGACCGTTCTGCTCGGCGCCATCGGTGGAATCCCGGCTAAAAAACAGGCCGCGATCAGCTCGCTTGTGTTCAATGTGGGGACAGCAGTGGCGGTGCTGGCAGCCCTGCCCCTGATGTTCTGGATGGTTCGCGATGTGTTCGGTCTTGCAGATAACCCCGTTCTGGGCATAGCCCTCTTTCATACGCAGTTCAACATAATGGGTGTGATCATCTTCTTCCCCTTGATCCCGGCCCTTGCCCGTCTCCTGAACCGCTTATTTCCCGAAAGGGAGACGATCCTGACCCGATACATCCTGAACACCACTCCCCAGGTGCCGGAGGCGGCCATCGAGGCCTTGCGTAAGGAAGTGCTGAATCAGTTATCCTTGTCAATCCGGTATATTGCTGCCAGGTATGGGCTCGGTCCAAGGCCGAAAGCGCCATCCGCCGGGCAATACGGGAAAGGGTCGAAGCCGGGGAATGCCCTCACTTATGCGGACCTGGGCCGTTTGCATGCGGAAATATTTGCTTTTTACGCCCGGGTACAGGCATATGAGCTTGACGAACAGGAGGCCGTTCGGTTGGAGGCGGTGATACGGTCCAGTCGCAGCACCATGAATGCAACCCGGAACTTCTATGAACTGCTGAATGAGGTTGAAGATATCGGCAGGGACGACACTCCCCTCATGCTCGAAGCCTTTCGGCATTTCAAAGAGCGGCTGGGGAAGTTGTGGGGCGTGGTCGAGACGGTGACCCAACCGGCCGAGGGCGAAGCGGCGACAGACGTGTTGGACCGCTTTTTTGAATCGGTTGAGGAGGCGGACAGGCGATTCATTCGATCCTGCTCCAGTTCGGTTGCCGGCGGAATCATCCGTGAACAGGAGGTCACCCGGCTGCTCATGGCCAACCGGCTTTTTACCCAATCGTGCCGAATGCTGGTCTTGAGCATGCAGACCTTGACAAAAGGATTCGACCCTGCGATCGGCACAGTGGAGGAAGACGTGTTATCCTGATGAGACGGACCACCTCATCGAGTAAAAGGCGCTTTTCGGATCGGTCTCCTCTCACTCCAAAAGAAATTTGGAAATCAGAGAATATTTCATTATACTTGAGGCGCCAGGAGCAGCGGCGTGGTTTGCTCGACCCCATCGCAATCGCATTCGATGTCCCTTTGAACCATGTTGGCGACCAAACCTCAAGCGGTCCGGCAAGGCGCTATAACAGCCTGCATGACGAGACAATTGCCTTCGATTCTTTACCTTAATCCAGAGTTACCGAACGAAGCAATCTGCCGTTGAAGAGGCCCTATCGGCCCAATATGAATATCCCGAGTAGTAGAGGGACGTGGGGGCGCCCACAATTTCCAGCAAGGAGGAATGCGTATGAAATCAACTATGAAGGCCTTTGTGATGAAGAAGATCGGCGAAGTCGGTTTGGTTGAAAAGCCTGTTCCCCAGGACCCCGGAGCCACCGGAGCGATTGTTAAAACCACCCGCGCACTTGTATGCACATCCGACACCCACACGGTGGAAGGCGCTATCGGCAACAGGGAGAACCTGACGCTCGGGCATGAGGCGGTCGGCATTGTCCATAAGCTGGGGAGCGAGGTCAATGGCATAAAGGAAGGGGATCGCGTGGCGGTCAATGCCATCACGCCATGCTATCGCTGCGATAATTGCCTGAGGGGCTTTACCTCTCAGTGCGGGGAGATGCTTGGGGGATGGAAGTTCGCCAACATCAAGGATGGCGTTTTTGCTGAATATTTTCACGTGAACGATGCGGAGGCGAATCTGGCGATCATTCCGGATGCTGTTCCGAACGAAAGCGCCGTCTACACAACCGATATGATGTCCACTGGCTTTATAGGCGCAGAAAAGGCCAATATCCCGATTGGCGGAACCGTGGCGGTCTTCGCCCAGGGGCCTGTAGGTCTCATGGCTACCGCAGGTGCAAGACTTTTGGGGGCTGGCCTTGTCATTGCAGTCGAGTCCGTGCCCCAGCGTCAGGAGTTGGCCAGGCATTTCAGCGCCGACCGTATTGTGGATTTCATCAAAGAGGACCCTGTGGAGGCCATTCTGGCCTTGACCGGGGGGGTGGGTGTGGACTCGGCCATTGAGGCCCTGGGCGCACAGGAAACCTTTGAGGCCTGCATCAATGCAACGCGTCCGGGGGGTACGATCTCGGTAATTGGATACTTTGGCAAGGGCGATTATGTGAAGATCCCCAGGCTGGGTTGGGGCGTGGGAATGGGAGACAAAACTATTCAAACGGCCCTCTGCCCTGGCGGAAGGGAACGGATGCAGCGGCTTCTGAGGCTTCTTGAAACGGGAAGAATCGATCCCACCCCAATGACCACCCACACCTTTCCATTTGAACAGATTGAACGGGCTTTTACCATCATGTCCTCGAAGGAGGATAACGTGATCAAGCCGTTAATCACATTTGATTAGACAGACGACGATCGTCGTCCAGTCCAATTGTTAGGGGTGTAAGGTCTGATGACTTACAGGCTTGGGAGGCTGAGCTGCCTGCGAATGGATCTGTTTATCGTTGGCCCTGTTTACGGAAAATCGCTTTGCGCGCTCAGCGCATTCATAGTGATCGTCTCTGTCCACGGAACATCTCCTTCCTTTGTCATGGGGCGGTTAGCATCGGCGGACGAAAGGGATGAGGACTTGAAAAAATGATCTGGTTCACATGGATTGGAATCGCGCTCTGCTTATCCCAATCGGCCATGTTGAACGGCCTGAACCTGGCCCTCTTTACTGTTAACAAGCTGGAACTTCGGATAGAGTCCAGAAAGGGCAACACGGACGCAGCAAGGGTTCTTTCTTTGCGAAGGAATGGGAATTTCCTGCTGGTTACCATTCTCTGGGGGGTTGTGGCAGCCAACGTGCTGTTGGCCTTGTTGGCCAACTCGGTGCTGAGCGGGCTTTTGGCATTTCTGTTTTCGACGTTTATCATCACCATCCTTGGCGAGATCACGCCGCAGGCCTACTTCAACAGGCATGCCCTGAAATTCGGCGCCCTGTTTGCCCCGGTCGTTCGTTTCTACCAGATCCTGTTGTTCCCAATCGCAAAACCGACCGCTATGGTTCTGGATCGCTGGCTAGGCCAGGAGGCGATTGCCTATTTTAAGGAAAGGGATATCCGGGAGTTTATCAAGATGCACATGGCATCTTCGGAAACGGACGTGGACAGGGTCGAAGGCCAGGGGGCCCTCAATTTTCTGGAACTGGACGATGTCCTTCTCAAGGGCGAAGGCGAACCCATTGATCCCGACAGTATCCTGCGGCTGCCCTCCGGGAATGGAAAACCCATATTTCCGACAACCAAAGGAGATGTCTCTGACGAATTCCTGAGGCAGATTCACCGCTCCGGGAAGAAATGGATTGTTCTTGTCAACATGGAAGACGAGCCCGGAATGGTCCTGGATTCGGACGAGTTTATTCGGGATGCTCTTTTCAACGAAGAACAACACAATCCCTATCGGCACTGTCACCGGCCCATCATCGCACGGGACGGCCGAACCACCATCGGGGATGTCATTTCGGTGCTCAGGGTCAAACCGGCACACAGCCAGGACGATGTGGTGGATCACGACGTCATTTTGCTGTGGGATGAAGAAAAGCGGATCATCACGGGCGGCGATATCCTCGGCAGGCTGTTGCGTGGCATTGTGAGAAACCCCGTGGTTGATGATCCGATGACTGGCAATAAAGAGGGGGTGTATTCGGAAAGAAATGAGGAGAAAACCTCAAGAACCGATTGGCATGTTCCGGAGGCCGAAAATGAGAACGTTGATCGCCGAAGAACTCGAAAGCGAGGAATTGCATTGTTTCCATGATGATTTCCGACGGGCCTTGCTGATGCACCGCCGGTGCTGCTGAATCAGCCGGCAACGAACCCATCGAGGCGGTCATCGAACGGGCGGACGCGGCCCTGTATCGTGCAAAGCAATCCGGACGCAATCGGGTTGAGGTGGATGACCCGCAGACCGCTCGGCAAAGCAGGATAGTGTGAAAAAACAACTGGGGCGCATCCTTGTGGTCTCCGTTAAAGGCGGCGCGAAACTGAAGGAGTACAACTCGTAGAAAGGAGATTTTTGCCCATGGATAAAATCACAATGAATACATTGAGACAGACTTTTTTGAACAGCCATCCCGACAGGTGTGTTTCCCTGTATATGCCGACGCATCGAGCGGGTCGAGAAACGGAACAAGATCCGATTCGCTATAAAGACCTGCTTCGGGAGGCGGAAGAACGACTCATGGCCAACGGTTTGCGTTCTCCTGAGGTTCAGGAGATGCTTAAAGAGCCCTCAACCCGGCGATGAGGATCTCCTTGACCTGACGGCGATCCGGACACTGATCAAGGGCGGCGCGGTGTATGCCGTTTTACCTGAGGAGCTTCCGGGCCAGGCGCCCCTCGCGGCGATATTGCGCTATTGACAGGGTGGGAAACACAGACTCGCTTTTCTGGCGAAGCGACACAACAACCGATATAAAGGAGAAAAGAACATGTCCATGACACTGCCCGATCTGCCCTATGACAAAGACGCCCTTGGACCGCACATCAGTGCGAGGACCCTGGAATTCCACCATGGGAAACACCATCAGGCCTATGTCGATAATCTCAACAAGCTGATCGAGGGGACCGATCTTGCGGTCGAATCACTGGAAACCATCATCCGGAAGACCGCCGGCCATAGCAACAAGGCCAGCATCTTCAACAATGCGGCCCAGGTCTGGAACCATACCTTTTACTGGCGGTCCATGAAGCCAGGTGGCGGCGGACCGCCCAGGGGTTCTATTGCAGAGGAGATCGCCTCGGATCTCGGGGGCTACGACGCCTTTGTTCAGGAATTCAGAAATGCCGCCACGACCCAGTTCGGCAGCGGGTGGGCCTGGCTGGCGGTTCGAGAGGGGAAGCTGGCGGTCATGAAGACGTCGAACGCGGATACCCCCATCGCCCACGGCGTGAAGCCGCTTCTGGCCGTGGATGTGTGGGAGCATGCCTATTATCTCGACTTTCAGAACAGACGCGGCGATTATCTGGACGCCTATATCCAGAACCTCATCGACTGGGATTTCGTGAACGCCAATCTGGTCTAAAGAGGGCTACGTCCGCAACCCAGAGAAGTGTCTAACATGACTAAAGTTAAGGAATTCTATCAATTCATAATAGGCCACGGAAACCTCCGGATCTGTGAAGCGTTTTCTTGTTTTTTGTGACAGAAAACCAGGGGATAGGCCATTCAGACGACAATGGGCATAATGAACACCGGGGGCTATCGTAAAAACGGGAGGAAAATGGAGCCGTGCGAAGAGACAAGGAATACGAAGGGTTGTCCGTGAAGCCGGGCGAAGACAGATTGATGAATTCCCTGAACCAGGTAATTCGATTAGGCATAAGGGCGCTGGCGATCCTGATGGCATTTGTGATCATCTGGGGGATCGCGGATGTCGTTTGGGTCATTTACCGGCATCTTGTGGAGCCGCCCTTCATGATATTGAAAATGGCGGACATCCTGGAGACCTTCGGCGCATTTCTCGCTGTGCTCATTGCCGTTGAAATCTTTCTGAATATCACGCTTTACTTAAGGGACGATATCATCCATGTGAAGCTGGTGGTTGCCACGGCGCTCATGGCCATCGCCAGGAAAGTGATTGTCTTTGATTTCTCGGAGACCAGCTATCAACACGTGATGGCCACAGGCATCGTGGTTCTCTCCCTCGGCGTTACCTACTGGCTCATCTCGAAAAGGGAGCGGATCACACCTCAGCACGATTAGCTGTCATCGGCGGGAAAACAGACAAACTCCTTTGGGTCTCTTGGCAGTTCAATAAGCAGTTGAAACAGGGGCGGACGTTCCATTATACTCGAAACGGCAGTCGGCAGGACGGGTCGGATATGCTGGAATGCCATTGGACAGCTCGGGTTCCGAAATCGTCTGTCCAACGGAGATGAGCGGCATCCTTTATGTGCCGCTCATGACAAACATCCCCAGAAGAAAACTGTTTTGGCCTTCATGCCGAAGACGAGGGAGACCGAACGCCGGGGTCTGCTCTCGAATCCTACTGGGGACCAAAGGTCGATGGATTTCGAAAGGTTTCCGAGAAAGCGGCGTGAGCAGACAGGATCGTTCGGTTTTTTCTACGACACATCACAGACATATCAAGAAGAGTGAGGAGGATCATTTCATGGAAAAGATGAAGGTGCGTGATCTGATGGTTCCGGCTGACAGGTTCCAGAGGATATCCATTCTTGCCAGCTTTTACGAGGCCCTTAAGGCATTGGAAGGCTCACAGGAAAGATACCTGTCCGGAAAATCCGAACAAAGAATCCTTTTGGTGGAAGACGATCGGGGAAAGATCATCGGCAAACTGAGCCCCATTGATCTGCTTCGGGGCCTGGAAAGAAACTATGGCAGGATCACCGCCGAGGAGGTCCTTACCCGATTCGGGCTTTATCATACATGGAAGGCCATGCAGAAGGATTACGACCTATGGGGGAATCCATTTGAGGATCTTTGCCGAAAAGCCAGGGATGTTCGCATCAAGGACTTTCTCAAGCCGCCATCCGAAGGACAAACCGTCCACCTGGATGATTCTCTGGTCAAATGCTTCCATCTGTTTATCATGAACCGGCACGATGCGCTTTTCGTCCTGGAGAACGAAGAGATCGTTGGGCTGTTGAGGTTTTCCGATGTCTACCGAAAGGCCTCCGAGGCCATGAAAGCGTGTTTGGTGGAGGCAACTGAGAAATAGGCGAAAAAGGGAGAACGGGTGATTTCGGGAGTCGTCGGTCATTGCCGCAGTCACCCATCATGATCGAGAACTTGAGGATGGGCGGGATCGGTGGCATGCCAAAGTGGGTGTCGCATATCAAAGGCAGCGGTCATGAACTCAAAGTGGGACCGGCCTTCCGTTTCAGCGATTTCCACGTCGTCGGCTCCGCTCCGGTGAAGAAGGGCATGCTGAAAGAACTGATGCTGGACAACCTCGGGATCTGCCGGTTTCATCGGGCCTGGGCGGAAACGCTGCTCCTCGACGTCGTGGAAAACCCCTTTGGGGAAAAAGAGGCGTTTTTGCGCTCGATCAACCTGACCGCCAGCCGCATCACCAGACGTAATGCATCGGTGTTTTAGGAATCCGCGCGCACCATGGACATGGTGCTCCAATTCCTGAAAAGCAAGAAGGAGGTGGACAAAGCCAGTCACCCCGAGCTGGACCAGTGGATTGCGTCTTTCACAAGGCACAGGAGTGCCGCCGCCTGCGAGTTCTGATACGAGGTGCGCAAGGGGATCCATGAGATGCCGCGCGAATACCCGGCGTGATGAGGGCCCAACAGAAATGGATTGACCTTGGATTGTCAGGGGGGCTAATATCAAACAGCGCTCAAAACGACCACAACATACAAGTAGGGAGGAGAGATGATGACGTCCTTGCCGAACAACATTCGCCCCAACCTTGCGGGCGATATACCCAAGATTGACCCCAGCGCCCTGATCGACCCGTCGGCCCAGATCATCGGCCATGTGGAGATCGCCAAAGATGTTTTTGTAGGTCCATTAAGCGTGATACGGGCGGACCAGCGGGGCCGGATGGAAAGGTCGCGCCGATTCTCATCGAGGAAGAGGTCAATATCCAGGACGGAGTCATTATCCACAGCGACGCCGGCGCCTCGGTCATCATCGGTCCCAAGACCTCCGTAGCCCACGGGGTGACGATTCATGGGCCGTGCACCATCGGAAGGGAATGCTTCCTGGCACTCCGTTCCTGCCTTTACAAGGCGACCCTGGATGACCATGTATGGATGGGAATGGGCGCGATTGCCAAGATGGTGACGCTTCCCTCCTTTACGCGGGTGCCCGCAGGGAGTGTGATCCGTGAGCGGCCCGAGGTCCTGGCGCTTCGGCTCGTGACGGAAGAGGAGAGGGAATATATGGAGATGGTCTGGGCGGCCAACTCCCGTCTCCGCATGGATTATCAGGAATTGCTGAAAAAGGCCGAGGCGATCCGGTTGTCGGCTGAAGAAAAGGGCGGGCGAAAAAAAGGGAGCTGATCATGTTGCAGGATGTGCTGTTGACAGATGAGGAAAGGGGCATCAAAGAAGAGGTCCGGGCCTTTGTGAAGCATGATGTGCCCGCTGACCTGCTCAAGAAGATGGACAGGGATGAGGTCACCTACCCGCGCGAATTCGTGGAGGCCTTGGGGAAGCGGAACCTCCTGGGCTTGCGGTTTTCCAGGGCATATGGCGGCCGGGGGCTTGCCTGGACGGCTGAAATTGCGGCCTTGGAGGAAATCGGTGTCTTGGGCATGGCCCTCGGGTGCGCCTTTTCCATGCCCTCCATCGTTGGAGAGGCGCTTCATACCTTCGGTTCGGAGGACCTGAAGGAACGGTTTCTTCGGCCGATGCTGAAAGGCGAGCTTGTCTCCGCCGAGGCCCTGACCGAACCGCGGGGGGGGTCTGACTTCTTCGGGGCCACGACCACGGCCAAACGGGATGGAGATCATTTTGTGGTCAGGGGGCAGAAGCGGTTTGTGGTGGCCGCGAGCGGCGCAGACTTCTTTGTGGTGTACTGCAAGACCGATCCCGAAGGAAAGCCCCACCAGCGGATCAGTCTCATCCTGATCGAGGCGGATCGGGAGGGGGTAGAGGCCAAGCACCTGTACAACCTGCTGGGAACGCGGGGGGGCGGCACGGGCCGGCTCCTGTTCCGGGATGTGAAGGTCCCTGTTTCCAATCTGGTCGGGGGGCTGAACCAGGGGGCGCTTATCTTCAATAGCATGATGGTGCCGGAGCGGCTGACATCTGCAGGGGGTTCCCTTGGACTGGCCCGCGCGGCCCTCGATGTGGCGACCCGCTACACCAACCGCCGGTACGCCTTTGGTCACAAGATCCGAGACTATCAGGCCATCAGTTTCAAGGTGGCCGACAGTATCACCCTCCTGGATGCGGCCAGGGCCATCACCCATGCGGCCGGTAAGGCGGCGGACCTGCGACTGCCGACGGCCCGGCGTCTGGTGAGCGAGGCGAAGAAATTCGCCACGGATATGTGCTGGGAGGTCTGCAACCAGGCCATGCGCATGGTGGGCGGCATCGGGTACACCAACGTATTTCCGGTCGAAAAGATGGTTCGGGATGCGCGGCTCTCACAGATCTGGACCGGGACCAACGAGATCATGAGCCTCCTCATCCAGCATGAGTACTATAAAGAACTTCTCAACGACCCCAATCCCCCGCGCCTGAGCGAGGCGGACGCCGAGGAGGCCCACCTGGAAGACGAGAAGGTCTACAAAGACGAGGAGATGTGGACCAAGGGGTGGTAATGGCAGGGAGCAAGGCGCACAGAGCATGGAGCGAAGCGCGAAGGGGAAGAACCAGCGTCTTTCCGCTTTGAACCTCCAGTCTTGCCCTATTTGGCGGCGTCCAGGAGCTTCTGGACTCCCCGGAAATAGGGGATCCATGGCCGCAGGTATTTGAAGAGAATGCGGCAGAGGATATACAGGGGAATAAAGGTGAACACGTAGCTCACCGTCCTTCCAAAGACCAAAGAAAGGGGCCAGACGATGGGAAAATCGATGTCGGAAAAGCGGCTCTGCATCCAGGCGACTGCCAGAAATGCGGGCCAGAGGGAGGCCGCGGCCAGGCCGAAGCGATGAAAGAAAAGCTGGCCGAAGGCCTCGTTCCCTTCCTTGTTGCAGGCCTTGTAACCGGTCTCATCCCCCAGACGGTGGGCCTCCATCGAAAGCCGGCCCATCTTCTCCACGTCGTCATTGAGCCTATTCAAATAAGACTTGTTGGCCCTGAACCCCAGGGAGATGGTAAACTCCCCCACCACCACTGTTATGAAACTCAACAGAAAGGTTCCCAGGAAATAATCCAGGATCGGGTCCCCGGTGATTCGATAAAGGGAGATGAGAAGGGAATCGGCAAAATCAAGCATTTTCCCGACATGAACAAGCTGTAATAGCCCTGGACCCCGTTTTTCAACGGGATGACGGCTGTTTGTTGTTTATTAACCCGTCGATGTGGGGAATTCCCGGCCTCTGGCCACTCTCCGGCATCCAGTATCCAAACCCACGTATCGAGAGGCGTGCGGGCTTGGGCCCGCACGCCTCTGTGTGACTATGGCACCCAGGATTGCCCAAAGAATCCCTGGCTGAAATATTTGAGCCCGACATAGGCAGAAAGGACGATAAACAAAATTTTCAACCATTTGTCAGGAATGTACTTCTGAGTTCTCGGTCCGATCATCGATCCCACAAAGATACCCACCAGCTCGATCCCGATCAAGGCCCAGTCCATGCCGGCCTTGGCCACGGTGATGTATCCGGCGATGCTGGTGATCATGCTGACCAGTACGGCCATGGCCGAGGTGCCCGCCACCACGTACATGGGCGCCCCCACAATCGAGGTGAGATAGGGCACGTACAGGAAACCCCCGCCTACGCCGATAAAGGAAGAGATGGCCGCGATCACCACGCCGCCGATAAAGGCCCAGATCGGGTTGAAATGAAAATCGGTGCCAAAGAAGGTGAAGGTGCTCTTGACAATGCCGAACTCCTTCAGAACAACTCCCTGACTTGCCAGGTCCTTCTTTTCCTTTACGCTTTTCTCGAAGGCCTGGGCTGCCGCCTTGGCCGCTTTTTTGTTCTTCTGTCCCCTGGGTGTCAGTTCGTAGAAGAGAACGATACCCACCACGAACACAAAAACCCCGAACCACCCCTGGTATTGCCTGAAACTGATCTTGCCTCCGGTCAAGATGGGAATAAAGATGGCCCCCGCAATGGAACCGAGCCCGAGGGCCACGCCGAGGGGCCAGGCCAGTCTTTTCGATTTGAGGTAGTTGATCGTGCTGATGAGGGCTGACAGGCCCACCAGAAACTGATTGGAGGTCCGAATGCTGTCCGTGAGGGTCTTGTTGAGTTCCGGGACGGTGGTCTTGAAGCTCTTTGCATAATCCCCAAGCCCATAAATGGTCATGTGGCCAACCCCGGCCATGATGCCGCCAAAGGCGCCCACTGTGGAGAAGATCCATCCCACCCAGACCGCCCAGAGGATGGCGAGGACATAATTGATTCGAGGCGCCCCAGGGATCCCGAACGCCCCTTTGGGCTTGTTGATGTCGATCTCCCCTTTGCCCTGACCAACGGGCGCTTTTGCAATGGCCTTGCCGAGCTTTCCGCCGAGGCCCAGATCGCTCCCCACCGTGGTCTTCTGCTGTGCAGCAGCCGTTGCCTGCTCGTTGGCCGGATTCTGGCAGTAGGCCGGAAGCGCGGCAAACAACCAAAAGACCGTCAGGACTGCTGCGACACACCCAACCCATTTGACATCCTTCTTCATACCCACTCCTCCTTCCATTTTCCCATTATAAAAACCAGGACACGATGGTCCGCATTGCCCTGAAAAAACCCTTCCCTGTCCCCTTCTGGCAGGGAAAAGGGGAGAAAATCCATATTCTATTCTTGTTAATATTTCTGAGAAGGACGTTGGAATGTTGATGTCCAAAGTGACATATTCTAAAACATCTTTTTTAAAAAAAGCAACCCTCATTTCTTAAAAATTTCATAGACAGGCAAAAGACTTGAAGTCCTACAGCGTCGTCTGGTATGGTGGGGAGGCTCGATAGGCAAGGCGTGAGGCGCAAGCTCAAAGTTCAAAAGGGATGCTGGTCGAAACAAAACGTAAATCCCAGGGTCCCCAGTATTATCAGTTATCGGAATGCGGATCAAGGAACGAGTATCCAGCATCCAGCATCCAGCATCCAGCATCCAGCATCCAGCACCGGAGAACTAACGAATGATCGGCATATCCAAACTCTACTGCGGCACGGTGGAGCCTTCGGATGCCCTGCGCTACGGCAGGCGATCGAAGGACCTCCCCTCCCATCTGTTACAGTTTTCAGAAGACAAGAAGCCGGTAGTCGTGTGGAACGTGACGCGGGCCTGCAATCTGAAATGCGTCCACTGTTATGCCAAGGCCGACAATCGGAAGGCGGAGAAGGAATTGACCCATGACGAAGGCCTCCGGCTGCTCGACGATCTGGCCCAATTCGGTGCGCCGGTGGTCCTTTTCTCAGGGGGGGAACCCCTCATGCGGCCGGATCTGGCGGACCTGGCCCGTCATGCGGTCAAGAGGGGGATGCGGGCCGTGATCTCGACCAACGGGACCCTGATCACCCAGGCCAAGGCCCGTGAGTTGAAGTCGGTGGGGCTGTCGTACGTGGGGGTGAGCCTGGACGGAATGGAGGAGGTGAACGACCGGTTTCGAGGGAAGCAGGGGGCCTTCAAGGAGGCGATGGCGGGGATTCGGAACTGTCAGGAGGCAGGATTGAAGGTGGGTCTGCGGTTCACCATGAACCGCATGAATACGGCGGAGATCCCCCGGATTTTCGATCTGCTCGAGTCTGAGGGGATCCCGAGGATCTGCTTCTACCATCTGGTCTATGCAGGCCGGGGCTCGGATCTGGTCCGGGAGGATCTGGACCATCGAGAGACCCGCGCGGCGGTGGACCTCATCATCGATTGGACCAAAGATCTGCACGACCGGGGGATGGCCGTAGAGGTCCTGACCGTGGACAACCACGCGGATGGTCCCTATGTCTATCTGCGGATGGTGAGGGAGGGGCATGCGAGGGCAGGGGAGGTGCTTCGGCTTCTGGAGATGAACGAGGGGAACAGCTCCGGCCGGGGCATCGGTTGCGTCAGTTGGGACGGCGAGGTGCACGCGGATCAGTTCTGGCGGCATTACAGCTTCGGCAATGTGCTCGAGAGGCCCTTCAGCGAGATCTGGTCCGATCTGTCCAATCCCCTCATGGCGGGTCTCAAGGAGAAGAAACGGCACGTGATCGGGCGATGCGCCCGGTGCCGCTGGCTGGATGTGTGCGCCGGCAATTTCAGGGTCAGGGCAGAGGCGGTCACAGGGGACATCTGGGCCCCGGACCCGGCCTGTTATCTGACAGATGAGGAAATCAGGAAAAGCGAGTAACGTGAGCAACACCCAAGGGGGACCAGTGCCCGCAACCCAATCCCGCCACGGCGGGACTCCCACAGAGACCACGAAGGACACAAAGGGTTTTTCGCTGCAAAATAAAAAATGCCCTTCTTTGTGGTTTTCGTGCCTTTGTGTGAGTCAATGAAATGAAGTGCAGTGAGTTACAAAGGGATTTTCTTGTTTCTCGTGACAGAAAACCTCGGAATATGTCTAAAAGGAGATAATCGGCTATGAACATACGACCCAGGAGGCTTCGGCGAACCCGGGCCATCAGGGATATGGTGCGCGAGACGAGGCTCTCAGCGAAGGATTTTATTGCACCCCTCTTTGTCAAACCGGGGGAGGGTGTCAGGGATCCGATCCCCTCCATGCCCGGTCAGTTCCATTTTTCTGTGGACACCATTGTCCGGGAGGCGGAGGCGCTGTGGTCCCTCGGGATCCCCTCCGTCATCCTCTTCGGCCTGCCCGACCGGAAGGACGCCTCCGGCAGCCGCTCGTGGGCCGAGGAAGGGGTGGTTCAGCAGGCGGTATCGGCAATTAAGTCGAGAGTCCCGGAGATGGTGGTCATGACCGATGTCTGCCTGTGCGAGTACACGGATCACGGCCACTGCGGGGTGATTGTTAACGGCACGGTGGACAACGACGCGACCCTTCCTCTGCTGGCGCGGCAAGCTGTGTCCCACGCCCGGGCCGGGGCGGATTTTGTGGCGCCCTCCGACATGATGGACGGCCGGATCGCCGCCATTCGAACGGCCCTCGATGAGGAGGGATTTACGCAGACCGGCATCCTTTCCTATGCGGTCAAATATGCATCCGGGTTTTACGGGCCGTTTCGGGACGCGGCCGACTCGGCCCCTCAGTTCGGGGACCGGAGCGGCTATCAGATGGACCCTGCGAATGCCCTGGAGGCCCTGAAAGAGGCCCAACTGGACATGGACGAGGGGGCGGACATGATCATGGTGAAGCCTGCCACCCCCTACCTGGATATTATCTCCAGGGTGCGGGAGATCACCCTCCTTCCCCTGGCGGCCTACAACGTGAGCGGCGAGTACGCCATGGTCAAGGCTGCAGCCGACAAGGGGTGGATCGATGGGGAGCGGGTCATGATGGAGATGCTCACGTCCATCAAGAGGGCCGGCGCCGATCTGATCCTGACCTACTTTGCCAGGGAGGCGGCAGAAAAACTGTAGCTGGATACTGGATGCTGGATACTGGATGCTGGAGGCAGATGAGTTACAAGAATCTGGAGATCTGGAAACTTGCGCGGCAATTGGTTATTGATGTCCACATGATGACGGTGAATAACCTGCCCAAATTTGAGATGTTTGAAGAAGGCAGCCAGATTCGTCGATCCATCAAATCAGTCCGGTCCACAATCGTAGAAGGGTATGGGAGAAGGATGTATAAGCAGGAATTTATGCGTTTCCTGACTTATGCGATTGCCTCAAATGATGAGACCATTGATCATTTGAACACCCTTTATGAAACAGAGTCTTTGAAAGATGAACGTCTTTATCACGATTTAGGAAGCCGGTTAGAAATTTTGGGGAAGAAACTGAACAGATTCATACAATCCGTCAGCAAGGACCACATGAGCGAAAAATGATGAGCATTCAACGCCCAGCATCCAGTATCCAGCATCCAGCATCCAGCATCCAGAAACCAGCATCCAGCAACCAGCTCCGGCTCGTGGCCTGGGAGATCACGCGGCGGTGCAACCTCAACTGCATTCATTGCCGGGCCGGGGCTGACCGGGGGCCGTATCCGGGGGAACTCGGCACTGAGAAGTGCTTCGATGTGCTGAAGGAGATCCGGGAGGTAGGGACGCCGATCGTCATTCTGACCGGGGGCGAACCGCTCATGCGGGAAGATGTCTTTGACCTGGCGCAAAAGGGGACCGGCCTGGGCCTTCGGATGGTCCTGGCCACCAACGGGACCCTCCTCGATCCCGGGCTGGTGGAGCGGATGAAGGGTTCGGGAATCCAACGGGTCAGCATCTCCATCGACGGGGCCGACGAGCGGCAGCACGACGATTTTCGCAAAGTGCCGGGGGCCTACCGAAGGGCCTTGGATGGGATTGCGCATCTGAAGGCGCAGGGGTTGGAGTTCCAGATCAATACCACGGTCACCCGTCACAATGTCGCGGATCTGGAGAAGATCCTGGACCTGTCGGTCCGCCTTGGGGCCTCAGCCCATCATATCTTTCTCCTGGTACCCACCGGCCGGGCCAGGGATATGGTCCACCAGGAGATTGACGCCCTTGAGTACGAAAGGGTGCTCCACTGGTTTTATGACATGAGGGACCAGGTTCCTCTTCACTTGAAGGCCACGTGCGCCCCCCATTACTACCGGATCCTGCGGCAGGAGGCCCACAGGAAAGGCCAGAAGGTCGACATGGAGACCTATGGCCTGGATGCCATGACCCGAGGCTGTCTGGGGGGGACATCCTTCGCGTTTATCTCCAATACAGGAATTGTTCAGCCGTGCGGTTATCTGGAGTTGAACTGCGGGGATCTGAAAGAGAGGTCATTCGACACCGTGTGGCATAACTCTGATATTTTCAGACAGTTGAGGGACTTCTCCGCGTACAAGGGAAAATGCGGTCGGTGCGAGTATTTAAGATTTTGCGGCGGGTGTCGGGCCCGGGCCTATGAGGCTACCGGCGACTTTCTGGCAGAGGAACCCCTGTGCATCCATGAGCCCAGGAGGGCGTGATGGTGGATACTGGATGCTGGATACTGGATGCTGGATACTGGATGCTGGATACTGGATGCTGGATACTGGATGCTGGATACTGGATACTGGATGTTGGATACTGGATGCTGGATAGGGGATGCCCTGGATTGGCGGCTGATAAAGACAGCCCATGAGGCATGCCTGGCATGGCCAACCCAACGAGCTGAATCAACCCAATAAGCCCAACAAACTCAATGAACCCAACAAACTCAATCAACTCCATGAACCCCATCGACCGAAAGATCCTGAATGAGATCCAGTCTGATTTCCCGATTACCTCACGGCCTTATGCGGAGTTGGGGAGGCGGCTTCAGTTGACCGAAGAGGAGGTCCTGACGGCTGTTGCACGGCTCAAGGAAAGGGGGGTCATTCGGCGGATCGGCGGCAACTTCCATTCTTCCCGCCTCAACTTTGTCAGCACCCTCTGCGCCGCCAAGGTCCCTCCTGAGAAGATCGACGCCTTTGTGGAGGCGGTCAATCGTCATCCCGGGGTGACCCACAACTATCTGAGAAACAGCCGTTACAATGTCTGGTTTACCTTTATTGCAGAACAAATGGAAATTATTGACAATAATCTCAAACAAATTTCAGAAGAAACGGGGATTACAGAGATCCTCAACCTGCCCGCCCTCAAGATGTTCAAGATCAAGGTCGATTTCGAGGTGTAACCCTGCCCTGACTTCATCATTTCCCAATTGATCCGATGCATCTGCTGTGATATATATCCACGCCTGATGGCAAATCAGGCCCCAACCGGCGGGTCCTGGGTCGGGTGTCGAATCCAATGACGGGAGATGGATATGTCGAAACTGTGGCACGGGTCGAGATGGCCCAACGGGGTTCCTTATGAGATCGACGGGTATGAGAAGCCGCTCTTTTCCATTTTGGATGAGGCGGCGCGCGACTATCCGAACAGTACCTACACCATTTTCAACGACTTCAGGCGCACCTTCGCCCAGGTCAAGGATACGGCGGACCGGGTGGCCCATTTTCTGGTTTCACGCGGCATTCGGCCCAAGGATCGAGTGGCCATCTTTCTTCCCAATCTCCCTCACTACCCCGAGATTTTTTTTGGGATCCTCAAGGCAGGGGCGGTATGCGTCACCTGCAACCCCCTGTACCGGGCGGAGGAATTGAATTTTCAACTGCGGGACTCCGGGGCGAAGGCGGTCTTTGTCATGGATCACCCCGAGTTTTACGCGACCGCTGTCAAGGCCATCATCGGATCGGATGTGGAGAGTGTTGTCATCTGCAATGTGAAGAGCTACCTGCCCAGGATTAAGGGCTTTCTCGGTTCGTTGCTGGGGAAAATCCCGAAGGCCGACCACCATCAACCCGGACACCTCCTTTACGATGAGGTGGTTCGATCGGCCCGGCCCGACCCCCCCAAACTCTGGATCGATGCCATCCACGAAGCGGCCCTGGTCCTCTATACCGGCGGTACGACAGGGGTCCCCAAGGGCGCTTGCCTGAGTCATGCCAATCTCCTCTCCAACGTATTGAGCACCGAGCAGTGGGTGCGGCTTCCCCAGGAATCCGGCCCCCCCCAAATGCTCGAAAAAGGAGGCGCCCACACCTACCTCGGGGTGCTCCCCTGGTACCACAGCTTCGGCCTGACCCTTTGCATGCTGATGAGCTGCAAGAACGCCTCCCGACTGGTCTGCATTCCGGACCCAAGGGCCGGCAAACCGCCCTTCACTGAGGTTCTGAAGGCGATCGAAAGGTACAAGGTCACCATCATGGTGGGGGTGCCGACGATCTACTCCGCCTTCGTCAATCATCCCTTGCTCGACCGGTTCGACCTTTCTTCCATTGTGGGGTGCGGGTCCGGAGCGGCCCCGCTTCCGGTGGAGGTCATTCGGCAGTTTGAGGAAAAGACCGGTTCCATTATCTTTGAAGGCTACGGCCTGACCGAGACATCTCCCGTCATCACCCTCAACCCGACGGACCCGGACAACCGCAAGATCGGATCCGTGGGGATGCCTTACCTGAGCGTGGACATCAAGATCCTCGACCTGGAAACCGGCATGCAGGAACTGCCCCAAGGACAGGATGGCGAGATCGCCGCGTCCGGCCCTCAGATCATGTTGGGATACTGGAACAAGCCGGAGGCCAATCAAGAGGTCTTCCGCGAGATAGACGGGCGGCGCTATTTTCTTACCGGCGATATCGGTCATTTCGATGAGGACGGATTCCTGGTCATCACCGACCGGAAAAAGGACATGATCATTGTGGGCGGATTCAATGCCTATCCCAAAGAGATCGAGGAGGTGCTCTACGCCCATCCCAAGGTGGCGTTGGCGGCGGTGGTGGGCGTGCCCGACCCCCATACGGGCGAGGCGGTCAAGGCCTTCATTCAGCTCAAGCCGGGTGAAACCGCGACCGAGGAGGAGTTCCTCGAGTTCTGCAAGGATCACCTGTCAGGGTATAAGCGACCTCGGAGCATCGAATTTCGGGAAAGCCTGCCCACATCGGTGGTGGGGAAGGTGCTGCGAAGGGTCCTTCGGGATGAGGTGCTCAAAAAGGCGAAGAAATAGGAGGAAAGCTGCATGTTTCGGAACATCATGGTCCCTACGGACTTTTCGGGGAATGACAGAAACGCCCTGGACATCGCTGTGAAAATATGTTCGATGGAAAATGGAAAAATCCACCTTCTCCACGTGATCGAGGTGATCGCCAATACCACGTTCGACGAGTTCAAGGATTTCTACACAAGGCTCGAAAAGAGGGCTTACAAAGACCTGGATGGAATGATCGCCTCCATCCAGGAGAATCAGGCGGACATGCTCCCGGTGGTCATCTATGGAAACAGGGCCCAGGAGATTCTCAGGTATGCGAAGGATCGGGAGATCGATCTGATCATCATGAAATCTCATCGGATCGATGCGGAGGACAGGGCCCAGGGGTGGGGTACGATCAGCTACAAGGTCGGCATCCTGGCCCAGTGTCCGGTGATGCTGGTGAAATAGTCAGAAATAGTTATGAAGGGGTCCTGGGCGGCCATGAAATCCTCATGGATGGTCATGAAGTGGTTTGACATCTTTCCCCTTCAGCGCGCCGCGTTCCGCCTTCCGGGTTGTGGACAGATGATGCTCCTGTTGCTCTTCATCGGGTGGGCGGCTTCGGGGTGCGGCAAGAGGCTCCCTGAAGTGGACCCAAGGGGATTCGCTTCACCCACACCTGGAAAGGCGTATCAGATCCCTGATCAAAAAAGAGCGGAGGCGCTCCCCGATGAGAAACAGCCGGGCCTGCCTCAGGGACTGGCTCCGGACAGAGACAAGCTGACCCTGGCCCAACTCCTGGATACGGCCCTCGATATCAACCCCAACACCCAGGCGGCGTGGGAGAGGGCCAGGGCCGCTGCCGCAGAGTGGGGGGTCGCCCGAGGGAGCTACTATCCGACGGTCAGCGCGAGTGTCGGCGGGAGCGGCGGCAAGATGCCGCTGGTATCCCCTATGGCCGGTTTCGAGGGAATGTATGGGGACGTGGGCATCAGCCTCAGCTACCTTCTCCTCGACTTCGGCGGCCGGGAGGCCACAGCGGAGAGCGCCCGACAGGCCTTGATTGCCGCCAACTGGAACCATAACCAGGCGATTCAGGACCTGGTTCGCGACGTGCCTCAGGCCTACTACCGGTACCTGGGAAACAAGGCCCGTGTCCGCGCCTCGGAGGTCAGCCTGAACGAGGCCCTCACCAGCCTTCGTTCCACGGAGGAGCGAAAGAAGGCAGGCGTCAGCACGATTGCCGACGTTCTCCAGGCCCGAGCAAAGGCGGACCAGGTCCGCCTGGATCTGGTGGCCAATCGGGGGGCGGTCCAGGTTTCCCGGGGACAACTGGCCACTGCGGTAGGTTGGCCTGCCAACACGCCTTTTGATGTGGCCGAGGCGCCTGACGATCTCCCCCTCCAGCGCATGGAGCAAGCCACCAAAGACCTGATCGAATTGGCCGTGAGCGGCCGCCCCGACCTGGCGGCTGCCCGTGCGGCTGTGCATCAAGGGGAGGCCGAACTGCGCAAGGCCGAGTCGGCCCTTTGGCCGAGACTGATCGCCACGGGCAACACAGGATGGGTCGGGGTGGACGGGAAGGTCAGCGGGGCTGATTTAGAGAAGAATGCTGCCAATTACTACGGAGGGCTTTCTCTGCAGATCCCGCTCTTTGAGGGATTTGCGCTCAGGAACCGGGTTCGTCAGGCCACATCCTCTCTGGAGGCGGCCCGCGCGGCCCTTCGCGCCAAAGAGGAGCTTGTGATCGCAGACGTCTGGTCTGCCTACTACAACCTCCATACCGCGGCCCAGGAGGTTGAGACGAGTGAAACCCTGCTCATCAGTTCGGAGGAATCTTACCAGGTGTCATTGGGGCGGTACCGGGCCGGTGCGGCGGACATCGTGGAACTGCTCAATGCCCAGAGCCAGTTGGCTGCGGCGCGGGCCCAGAAGGTAGAGGCCCGAACCCGTCTCTTCACATCCTATGCCGAGCTGGTGCATGCCATCGGCGCCAGTCTTCCCGCTGACATGCCTTTAAAGCTTTCCGAATCCAATCCATCGGATTGAAACGCCCAAGGGTCCATGAACGCTAAGCGCACACCAACAGGTATCATGTATAAGGAGGGTATGGAATGAAACGCAGATGGAAATGGATGGGTGTCTTCTGGGTTGGTCTGCCGCTCTTGTTTTGCATGTCGGGCTGCCTGGGGCTCGAGAAATACGGGAGCATTCGGGCTGCAACCGGCGAACACGCGACCACCATTCAGAACCTGATCGAGAACTGGCAGGAGTACCACATCTACTATGCCGGCCTGTCGTACAAGAGCCCCTCGGCCATTATGTTCAACCCCAAGCAGGGCAACAAGCGGCTGGTCTCCAAGAAATGGATGCCGGTAACCGACCAGGCCGTGGTCGTCACGATTGTCAGGTGGCTCGACTCCTATGTCAATTTTCCTCCCTATCTCTCGACGATTTTAGGCCCAAATGGGGATTTTTTCGGATATGTATACACCTCTGCGGAGGAGCAGGTGGTGGCTTATGAGATCGAGCCCAATACCCTCTTCGTGGAAGATATTCCACTGCCGCCGTTTGATTACGGCCCGGGCGGCAGGGGCGGTGGATAAACGATCGCAGGAGGGCGATATGTCTGGGATCATCGCCATAGTGGGCAGACCCAATGTCGGGAAATCGACCCTGTTCAACCGTCTCTCCAGGAGCCGGGCCGCCCTGGTGGACGATCAGCCGGGGGTCACCCGGGATCGCCTTTACGCCTCCATCATGTACGAGGGGGTATCCCTCACCCTTGTGGATACGGGCGGATTTGAAGACCTGGGCCAGGACCCGCTCCTTCGGGAGGTGAGGGCCCAGGTGGAAAAGGCCGTGGAGGAGTGCGACCGGGTCATATTTGTGGTGGACGGCAGACAGGGTCTCGCCCCCGGCGATATGGAAATGGCCGATGTCCTTCGCAAGAGCCAAAAAAAGGTCCTGCTCGCCGTCAACAAGGTGGATGGTCCGGAGCATGATCATCTGACCCACGACTTCTATGCCCTGGGACTCGATGCGCCGTATCCGATCTCAGCCGCCCATGGATACGGGGTGAGGGAGTTCATGGGGGAGGTCGTCAAGGGGCTCGGTGCTTCAGAGGCGGAAAGGGATGATCCCAACCAGATCCGGGTGGCGGTCCTGGGCCGGCCCAATGCCGGCAAATCATCCCTCATCAACCGGATCCTCAGGGAAGACCGGCTCGTGGTGAGCGAGCTGCCCGGAACCACGCGGGATACGGTAGACGCCCTGTTCCGGTACAACGGAAGGGAGTATCTCCTGATCGACACCGCAGGGATCCGAAAGAAGGCGAAGGTGAGGGAGAAGATCGATCGGTTCTCCATGATCAAGGCCCTTCGGAGTCTGGAGCGGTGCCATGTGGCATTGATCCTTCTGGACGCGGATGAAGGGGTCTCGGAGCAGGACGCCCGCATCTGCGGCTATGCGGTGGATAAGGGGAGGGGGGTGATCCTGACGGTCAACAAGTGGGACCTGGTCAAGGGGGAGCCCCGGAAAAAGGCGCTGCTGGAGCGGGGGATCGAGCGGCAACTGAAATTCGTGCCCTTTGCCCCTCGGATCCACGTCTCCGCCCTGACCGGGGAGCGGGTGATGAAGATCTTTGGAAAGATCGACACCGTGTTTGATCAGTTCTCCACCCGGATCGGCACCGGCGTGGTGAACCGGGCCATTCAACAGATCATTGAAAAGCATCCGCCTCCCCGGGCAGGGCGCGGACGGCTCAAATTTTTGTATGCCACCCAGACCCGCACCCGGCCCCCTACCTTTGTCGTGTTTGTCAACCGACCCGACATGATCCATTTTTCCTATGAGCGCTTCATGATGAATCAACTCCGGGAGGAGCTGGGGCTTACCGCCACGCCTGTCCGCATCACCTTCAAGCAACGGGAACGCAGAACCGGCCCAGGTCAGGCAGCGTCCTGAACCGCAATCATCCGCCTCGAGACCCTGATCACCGATCCGGACAGGAGGTCTTTACTTGACTCCCCCGTCGGGCTTCAAGTAGTATAGAAACCTGGATGCCCCAAGGAGGTCAGTCCGTGGAATCCAAGGCCCTTGAAGTCAATCTTGCCTGCACGAGAGTGGATGTGACCGTCGACGACCGGTTTAATGTCCTGCTGGAGGTCCTGGGCGGGCAATACGGCGTGAGATTGGGGCTTCAGAATTTCCTGAAAGAAATATGCCACCCCTATCGGAACTGGCAGCATATTGTCAAAGAGGCCAGGTCCTTTGCCCTCAATTACTTTCACGTCCTCCAGACCCACCCCAGGGGCGCCGAGGCTGCGGCCGTTTTCTGCGATATCTTTTTTGAAGCCCTTTCGGATTCCCGGGACGCCGAGGTGCGGGGCGATTCGGCAGACCATCTTCTGTTGTTCGCGCAGCGCATGATCAGCGAGGGCGAGGCCGTTGACGCAAAATGGCTGCCGGTCCTGGATCGGGTGTTCGAGCGTATCGGGGGGTGCCCTGAAGAGAGCTTTTTTCTTTTTGTCCGGAGTTACTATCAGCTCAGCCACCTGGGGAGGCGCTACGCCCGCGGCCTGCCGGAAGGGGCCGACTGCACCCCTCTGAACCGGCTCCTGGAGCGCTACCTGGAGGTCACCTATCGCTACTGGCTCCAGGAGGAAGATCCCGTCGACTGGTTTGAACGGGTGTCTGGGGTGGCGGCCGGCCGGGAAAGTCTGGCGAATCTCCTGGGGGGGGTCTCTCACCCTCAACTGCACACATGGCTGGAGGATCTGGAATCGGCCCGCCGGTCCCTGAGCGCCGATCCGCCTGCATATCTGAACCGCCTCCTTTCTCTGCCCGGATACGGCCAGATTGTCTCTACCTACGAGCAGATACCCGAAAGGCTCGCCACCGCCGGGGAGGACAAACGTCAGGGAATGGAGTGGCAGCTCCTGTCGCTCCTGACCATGATGAACCTGGCCGGCCTCTCCTCCATCCACGAAGAGACGCTGCGGCGGATCAACCGAACCTTTGCCGAGATCATTGCCCATGAGCCCTCCACCATGGTGCGGCAATTCCTCAAGAAGATTTTTTCGGCCCTGAAGGGAAACATCGAGAGATACCCGACAACGGGCCTCAACTGCGTCCTCAACATCGGGAGAGAGGTTTACCGGACCGATCAGATCGATCTGGTGGATCTGTTCATCGA
>Ga0172375_10003266_pt1 | contig 24751 bp, 25 predicted proteins | sample LakKiv1m_FD_114537 | JGI IMG/M metagenome (GOLD analysis project Ga0172375, IMG submission 114537) | Freshwater microbial communities from Kabuno Bay, South-Kivu, Congo - kab_092012_11.1m | ecosystem: Environmental > Aquatic > Freshwater > Lake | place: Democratic Republic of the Congo...
ATTCGAGAATTTGCAGGGTTCAAAGTTCAGGGTTCAGGGGTCAGGGTTCAGGGGTCAGGGTTCAGGGGTCAGGGTTCAGGGGTCAGGGTTCAGGGGTCAGGGTGTCAGGTTCAGAACCCCGCGTAACGCAGCATCTTCGCGAGGAAGGCCTTCAGCTCCTTGCGCGGTACAATGCGGTCCACGAAACCGTGGGCGAGCGTGTACTCCGCGGTCTGGAAATCGTCGGGCAGCTTCTGCTTGATCGTCTGCTCGATCACGCGGCGCCCCGCGAAGCCGATCAACGCCTTGGGCTCGGCGATGTTCAGGTCGCCCACCATGGCGAAGCTGGCCGAAACGCCGCCCGTGGTCGGATCCGTGAGGATCGAGAAGTACGGCAGGCCCGCCTCCTTGACGCGCGCGATCGCCGCGCAGGTCTTGGCCATCTGCATCAGCGAGACGATGCCCTCGTGCATGCGAGCGCCGCCAGAGGCCGAGGCGATGATCAAAGGACGCTTCAACGCGATGGCCTTCTCCGCAGCCAAGCGGATACGCTCGCCCGTGCCGCTGCCCAAACTTCCGCCGAGGAACTTGAAATCCATGATGCCGAGTACGACAGGGATCTTCTCGATCATCGCCGTGCCAGTCAGCACCGATTCGCCCTCGCCCGTCTTGACGACGGTCGCCTTGGCTTTGTCGGCATAAGCGCCGCTTGAATCCGAGAACTTCAGCGGATCGCTGAAAGTCACCTCGGCGTTCAGCTCCTGGAAACTGCCTGCGTCCGCCAGCAGCGCAACGCGCTCGCGGCAGGAGAGCCGAGCGTGATGGTTGCAGCGGGGACAAACCTTGCCGGCCGCACGCCATTCCTCTTTCGCCACATAGGCCTTGCACCCCGGACAGACGACCCAAACCGCTTCCGTCGGCACGCGAACCGGAGCTTCGGCCGGTTTCTCAAACCATGACATTTGATTGACTCCTTCGGATATCCGCCTCTCCGAATTTTCCCCGCGAGGAAGACGCCCCGCCGGAACTCGTAGAGACCTCGCCTTTCAAGCAAGATGACAATATCAGAATTTTTGTCATTCTGGCAAGTCCACCCGCGCCGTTTTTATCCCCCCTCCACTTTTCTGTAACGCGTTCGCGTAACCCCGTGTATACTTTCAATATGAAAACAGCCCTCTTTTTGCCGTTCGCGCTCCTGCTCGGTTTGGCGATCGGCGGGTGGGCGCCCAAGGAGGAGCTGCGGGCGCGCCAACGCGAGGTCGACGACCTTCGCAAGAAACTCGCGGAGAGCGACAAAGAGAGTCGGACAGACGTCTTCACCAGCATGGTGAAGATACCCAGTCGCGCTTCCCGCCCCGCCGCCCCCAAATTCCATGCGTCTTCGTCCGCCGATCCCCGCCACAATGCGCCAGACGGAGAAATGGAGAGCGCCACCAACGCGGTTCCGCCTCTCCCGTCCCCCTCCGCCGCACCGGGCAAGCCCCCTCCCAAGCCGGAAGACCTCCGCGCCCGCATCGACGAGGCAAAGGAATTGTGGAAGACGCGCGTCGACATCGCCCGCGCCCAGTGGATCGAACGGCTGAAATTGAACCAAGACGGAACGGCCCTGTTCGACGAATCCATCAACGCGATGAACGAACGGCTCTACACCGCCATGCAAGACCTGGCCGACCAACTGGCCGCAACCGACACGCTTACGCCCGAAGACGGCACGCGCGCGTTCAACGAGATGACCGACGCGCTCGTGCAGGCCTATGACGACCTCAACGCCATCGTCCCCGAGGATATGCAAGGCGAAGTCGCCAAGACCGAACTGACCGACTTCATCGACCCGGCCGTCGCCGAACCACTGGTCGCCGTCCAAGACAAGCTCGAGAAGCTGCCCCGCCCGCAGGGTCAACGCATGAGGCTGCTGAAGTGACCGAACTGGGCCAGATCTGGCGCGTGGCCTGTTACGAGTGGTTCGACGCGCTTCGCAGCCGCCGCGCGCTCGTCGTGCTGCTGCTCTACATGGCGGCGGCCGTCTGCAACATGCACTGGTCGATCAACCTTCTCCACAAGCTGGAAAACGAACTGGTCACGGTGCTGCAGCTTCCTCCGTCCGAACACGCGGGCGTCGTCTCCACGACGCTTTGGAAGTCGAAGCCGTTCCAACGGATGATGAAGCAGATGACGCAGAACGACCTCGTGCTGCAGGACATCACCGGCAAGCATCCCGTCGAACTCATCTATGCGTGGTTCGCCTTTTTCTATACGCCACTGCTCGTGGTGCTCGTCGCCGGCAGCCGCATCGCCGAAGACCTCGGCTCCGGTGCGGTCCGCTACATGATCTTCCGCATCTCGCGGTCGAGCTGGACGCTCGGCAAATTTATCGGACAGGCGCTGATGATCGGATTCGCCCTCGTCCTGAGCAGCCTCGGCGCGTACGCCGTGGCCAAGTACCGTCTCGCCGGTTCCGGCACGCCCGATCTCTTCCTGAACATGGTGCAGTGGTCGGTCCGCGCCTGGATTTTTTCCTTCCCCTATCTCGGTCTCGCGATGGGGCTCTCGCTTCTGACGAAATCGGCGAGCAAGGCGACCGTCATGGGCATCATCGCGATCACCGTATGCTTCGTCGTCTCCATCCTGCTGCACCATTTCACGGGAGACACCGGTTGGCGCGCCTATCTACCCTATCTCGGACTGCTGGTGCCCGATGAACACAAGATGTACATGTGGCGCAACAGTCTCGCGCCTCTTGTGACCGGCACGACCTATCTCATCGCCCTCGGTTTCTGCTACCTGCTCACCGGCTACGCCTTTTTCCGCCACCGCGACACATGAACAGCGAACACGCCATCGTCACGACCGATCTCGTCAAGCGCTACGGAGCCCGCCGCGCCCTGGACGGCTTCACCCTCGCCGTGCCCACGTACGCCGTGCTCGGGCTGGTCGGCCCCAACGGCGCCGGCAAAACGACCTGGATGATGTCGGTGGCCGGTTTCCTGCGCGCCACCTCCGGCACCATCAACCTGCTTGGCAACGGCCCCTTCGACGCCGCCGTCCACCGCGGCCGAATCTCCATCCTTCCCCAAGATTCCGAACTCCCGCTGGAGAGCCGCCCTCTCGAACTCTTGGCCCACTACGGCCTTCTGCAGGGGTTGACGCGCCGCGAGGCCGAGCGCTCCGCGCAGGCGATGCTGACAGAAGTCCACTTGGGCGACCGCCTGAACTCGCCCATCCGCACGCTCTCCCACGGCATGCGCAAGCGCGTCATGATCGCCCAATGCTTCATCGGCTATCCCGAAGTCGTGCTGCTCGACGAACCCCTCAGCGGTCTCGACCCCCGCGAGGTGGCCCGCATGCGCGACTTCCTCGCCCGTCGCCGCGGTCGCCAGACGATCGTGATCAGCTCGCACAACTTGCACGACATCGAACTGATCTGCGACCACGTCGCCTTCGTCGAGACCGGTCGCGCGGTGCGCGTGGCCACGCTGGAGGAGGTCGTCGGCACCGGCAGCACGCTCGTCTACGCGCTGACCGCCCTGCCCGAAGACACCGCAAAAGTCGCCGAGGCGGCCCCCGACCTATCCCTGTCGTGGACCGACGATCCCTGCGGACTGGTCTGCCGCTACGACCCGCGCCAGACCACGCCCGCCGAGGTCAACGCCCTCATCCTGCCGGCGCTGCTCGCGCAGAGCGGCGTCGTCCGCGTCGCGCAGGGCAGCGACCTCGAAACCGAATATCTGGAGGGCCGCGTTCTCAAACGCGATCCGCGCGCATGACCGCCCCTCTCATGCCCACGCCCCTACACATCGTCCTCGTCAAGCCGGAGATTCCCCACAACACGGGTGCCGTCGGACGCCTTTGCGTCGGCCTCGACTGCCCGCTCCACCTGATCCGTCCGCTCGGCTTCCACCTCTCGGACGATTACGTCAAGCGCGCGGGGCTCGATTACTGGGAACACCTAATGCTCACCGTCCACGACTCGTGGGACGCGTTTCTCGACGCGGTCAAGCCGCCCCGCCTCTTTTTCCTGAGCACGCGCGGCGAGCGCTCGCTCTATAACTGCGCCTTCGCGCCCGGCGACGCCCTTGTCTTCGGCAACGAGGGCAAGGGACTGCCCCGCGAGTTCTACGAGCGCTACCAAGACCGGCTCTTCAAAATACCCATGCCCGGCGAACACGCCCGCAGCATCAACCTCGCCAACGCCGTCTCCATCGCGGCCTACGAAGCCTACCGACAAATCAGGAAATAGGGTTCAGGATAGGGTTCGGGGTTCGGGGTTCGGGGTTCGGGGTTCAGGGTTCGGGGTTCAGGATAGGGTTCGGGGTTCGGGGTTCAGGGTTCGGGGTTCGGGGTTCGGGGTTCGGGGTTCGGGGTTCGGGATGAGCCTTCGGCTTTACCGCATCAGCATGCCGCCGGTCAGATCGAGCGTGGTGCCCGTCATATAAGCGGCGGCGTCAGAGGCCAAAAAGACGACCGCGTTGGCGATCTCTTCGGGCTGTGCGATGCGGTGAATGGGTATCCGCGCCAAATATTGCTCTTTGCGCTCTTCCCAAATTTTGGCGACCATTTCGGTCATCACCATGCCCGGCGCAACGGCGTTGACATTGATGCCCTCCTTGGCCACCTCGCGCGCGATGGCGCGCGTCATCGAAACGACCGCCCCCTTGCTGGCGTCGTAAGGCAAATGTCCCGACGTGGACCCGAGAAACGCCGCCTGCGAAGCGATGTTGACGATTTTGCCCTTTGCCTGCCGGGCGCGCAACCGTTTGACCAGCTCGCGACAACCCGCGAAACAGCCCGTCACATTGACCTGAAACGTGTAGTTCCACTCGTCGACCGAATAGCCGGCCAGCGGCCCCTTGGGCAGATACGCCGCATTGTTGACGAGAATGTCCACCGGGCCCAGTTTGGCTTCGACCGCGTCGAACATGCCGATGACGTCCTGTTCATTGGCCAGATCCGCCGCCACCGCAACGGCAGGCGTTCCGAAGCGCTGCTTGATCTCGCCCACAACCGCTTGCGCATCGTTGACGAAATCCAAACCCTTGGACTCGTTCTTCAAGTAGTTGACGGCGACGGCCGTGCCCTCCGCCGCAAACCCGAACGCAATCGCCTTGCCGACACCGCTGGACGACCCCGTAATGACCGCCACTTTCCCGCCAAGATTCAAATTCATGTACAGCCCCCGTCCTTCTCTGACTCCTGATTCCCAACTTCCAATTTTTTAAGGCTTGAGCACGACGCGCAGTGCCTCGCCCGACGTCATGAGGCCAATCGCCTGATGGAACCCCTCCAGCGGCAGCGTGTGCGTCACCAGATGTCCGGCCGGGAACGTCCCCGACGCGATCAGTCCAACAGCCTTGGCCACGTGCGCCGGCGTCGAATCGCTGGTGCCCACCACGCGCAGCTCACCGTAGTGGATCGGACGGCTATCGACGCTCAGCACACTTTTGCCTGCGGGCAGCGACGCGAAGAAACAGACCGTGCCGCGCTTGCGGACGAGCGTCATAGCCTGCTCCATCGGCGGTGCCGCCGGCGCGGCCACGATCACCACGTCCGCGCCTAGTCCGCCGGTCTCCGCTTTGACGACCGCCGCCAGATCCTCCGCCGCCGGATTCACCAAGCGGTCGAAGCCGAACGCCCCGCCCTGCGCGAGGCGCGCGGGGTTGATTTCCGAAAGGATGACTTTGGACGCGCCGAACTGACGCGCCACGACCGCGTTGAGGATGCCCATCGGGCCCGCGCCCATGACGAGCACCGTGTCGCCCCGGCAAACGCCGCTGTTCTCGCAGGAGTTGACCGCGCAGCTCACCGGCTCGGCCAGCGCCGCGTGCAACGGCTCGACGCCCGCGGGTACCGCGACCACGTGGCCGCCGCGCACCGCCAGCTCGGGGACCGCCACGTACTCGGCCATGCCGCCGTCGTAGCCGAAGCCCATCGGGCGCACGTTGGCGCAGAGATTGCGCCACCCGCGCTTGCAGTAGGCGCATTCGCCGCAGGCGACGGAGGTCGCCATGACCACACGCTCACCCACGGAAAAATCGCCTTCTGCGCGGGTCTCAACGATCACTCCCGCGAACTCATGCCCCATCGTGATCGGCGGTCTCATGCGCGGATTGCCGGACTTGAACGCCTTCATGTCCGACCCCGCAGACCGCGCAGGCGTCCACCTTCACCAGCAGACCGCCCTCCTCGCAGACCGGCACCGCGATCTGCTCCACCCGCACATCCCCCGCACCGTGATACACCACGGCGCGCATCAGTCGTTCGCTCATAAAAGACAACTTTCCTCAGAGTCGGTTACGCTTTATCGCTTCTCTTCGTCGGCAATCGCTTGCGGAGAAACGATTAAGCAGATGGACTATGTGTATCCGACCAAGTGTGGCGACAAAGTGTCCTGTCCTCTTGCTTCAACTGCTCTTTCTAAGTTGAACGTTGAAAGTTGAACGTTCAGCGTTGAGCGTTCCGTTCCCGCGTTATCAGTACCCGTCCGCCGCCGGCGCGCCGTCGAGAATCTTGTCGGCCGAACCGACCCCGAGCCGGCCCACGCCCATCTTGAGGAACATCACGGCTTTGTTCCAGTCGCGGATGCCGCCGGAGGGCTTGACCTTGGCGCGGCCCTTGCAGGTTTTGAGCATGGTCTCGACCTGCCCGACCGTCGCGCCGTCGCCGTTGAAACCCGTGGAGGTCTTCACGAAATCCGCACCCGCCTCGATAGAAAGCTCGCACGCCTTCGCCACCTGTTCCAGCGTCAACAGGCAGGACTCCTGAATCACCTTGACGAGCACGCCCTTGGGCTTGGCCACGGCGACGACCGCTTCGATGTCGCGTTTCACATAGTCGTAGTCGCCGGACAAAAACTTGCCGATGTTCATCACCATGTCCAGCTCGTTCGCGCCGTCCTCGATGGCCAGCTTGGCTTCCAGCGCCTTGGTCTCCGTGCGATGCGCGCCATGCGGGAACCCGATGACGACCGCGACGGTCGTGCCCGAGTCCTTCAAGAGTTCGGCCGCCAGCGCCGCGTCGGTCGGACGCACGCACAGGTCGCCCACGCCCTTGGCCTTGCACATCGCCGCCGCCTTGCGGATGTCGTCGTCCGTCATCGCGGGCTTCAGCACCGCGTGGTCCATCATCTTGGCCACAAACTCTTTCGTGATCGTTTCGCTCATCGAATTTTTCCTCATCCAGCCCAATAGCCCAACCGCCTTCTCTCTTAGTGCATCTCGCGTCCGCCGGTAACGTTCACCGCCTGGCCGGTCATATAGTCCGAACCCGACGAGCAGAGGAACACCACCGCGTCCACCACGTCTTCGATGCTGGCGAGCCGCGCCAGCGGGACTTTGGAGGTGAACTGCTTCACGACCTGCTCGCGCTCCTGCTTGAGGTTCTGGATGTAGTTCGCGGACATGAAATTCCAGACGCCCGTGTGGTCCGTGATGCCGGGGCACACGCAGTTCACGTTGATCTTGTCCTTGGCGAACTCGTAGGCCAGCGCCTGCGTCAGCGTGATGATCGCGCCCTTTGCGGCCGAATAGTGGCTGCACAGCGCCGACCCGGTCTTGCCGGACTTGGAGGCGAAGTTCACGATCTTGCCGTGCTTGCGCGCCTTCATGAACGGCACCGCATGCTTGATGAAGAAGAACGTGCCCTTGCAGTTCACGGCGAACACGAAGTCCCACTCCTTCTCCGTGATTTGCTCGATCGGGTTCTGCCCCGCCACACCCGCCACGTTGACCAGAATGTCGACCGCCTGGTCGAAGCGCGCCGCAGCGGCGTCCACCACCGCCTTCACCTGCGCCTCGTTTGTCACGTCCGCAGCCAACCCCGCCGCATCGAGACCGGCCACCGCGAGTTCCTTAACCGCCGCGTCAACCGACTCCCGTTTCAGGTCCGTGATGAAAACCCGCGCACCGCACTGAGCCAGGCCCTGCGCGATGCCCTTGCCGATCGCGCCGGTCGCACCGGTCACGATCGCATTCTTTCCCTTGAAATCCAAAAAATTCTGCATGGTGTTTCGCTTTCTCCGTGTTTCAAACCTTCTCGCGTCGGCATGGAGCAGAAACCGTCAGCGGCTCAACGAAACCGTGGAGCCGGAAACCAGCCTGCGCCACCCAATACGCCACAGTCACAGTCCACCGGAACGATTCGCCCCACCATGCTTCATGCCCGAAGAATGGTAGGACGAGGCGTCGCGCCGAACCGCATTGTCCTGCGCCGTTCTACCGGAACAGGTTCAGGAAGGGGCAACCGCCCTTTTTCAGGTCGATCACACTGACCGTGTGGATCGGATCGTTCTTGGTGTTCTTCAGCCCGGGGAACGACATGTCGAAGTTCACGACAATCAACTTGTCGCCCCACACCATCGGCTCGCACGGCTGATCCAACAGACCGTCTGCGCCGTCGGTATCGTCGTTCTCCCAGATCAGACCGAGTTTCCCGGCGTTGATGTCCCAATAGCGAACCGCGTTGCGCTCGGAATCGGTGATGATGACCCAATTCTTCTTGGCGTAATAACAGATGCCGTCGCAGCAGGGGAAGACTTTCGGATCGTCGAACAGAACGACCGGCTTCTCGTACGAACCGTCCGGCTTCATTTTGAGGACATGGAAACGGCCATCGCCGAAATTGCCGGTGTAGATGTTGCCGTCTTTGTCGATGCACATGCCGTCGCACGCCGCCGCGTCGTTGCGATGGGGCAGAATGTGGTTCTCGCAAATACCGATGCAGTACGGATCGTTCGCAGCCTGATCTTTCGGCAACAACCGCGCGGGGCCGTTTTTAAAGGCGCTCATGGGCACGCGGTAGACACCGCCCAAATTCTTGCCGGGGACGTCGAAAAACGTATCCGTGAAATACACCGCGTTGCCGCGCACGCGCGCCGCGTTGGCCAGCTTGACGCCCTCCACGACAGGCTCGATGCGCAAAGGCTCGCCGTCCTTGTCGATGATCACGCGCATGATGCGCGACTTATAGTTCTTATCAAAGAAATACTGATTGTCGCAGTAGTACAGGTTGCCGTCCTCGCCGAATTCAAGGCCCATCGGCGCGCCGCGTTTGGTGTCTGGATGCAGCAACCCCGTCACAAAAATCGACCATTTCCCCGTCTTGTGGCAGCGCCTCATAATCGCGCCCGCGTAGGACTTGTCCACAAAGTTCGGCGCGGACATGTAAATGTTGCCCGCCTTGTCTTGCGCAAGACCGTCCGGCACATTGACAAAATCGCCGAACTGCTTAAAGAGCTTCGGATGGTACTGCTCGTCCCCCATGCACGCCACTTCCGCAGCAGCCGACAGTGTGACGGCAACCGCCGCGCCGATAACAAGCCATCCCGTGAACGGTTTCATCGATTCTCCCTTTCTTATCGTCGGAACAAAACGCCGCGAACAGCTTTTGCAATCCGAGTGTTGTGAATGACTTTATCACAAAGTCCCAACCCCCGCAACAAACCTTGCCTTTTTTCTTCATAAAACTTTCGTATTGCTTTTGAATAAATTGCAATGACGGTCCGAACGGATGTTGTCAAACCGCAACCAGCCAAGGTAAAGTTTGTTTCATGACAAAAACACGAGTCCTTTCCATCGCGTGGGCTTTGACCTTGGCGGTTGCGTCAGCGGAGCAACAGCCGATCACCTGCGACATCGCAGTCGTCGGTGGCGGCAGCGCGGGCTTCGCGGCCGCGTGGTCCGCCGCCCATCTGGGCAGCGATGTGGTGCTGATCGAGAAGGAGGCGATGCTCGGCGGGACATCGACCATTGGAGGCGTCAACAACTGGGAACCGGTCATGGGCGCGACGGGCGTGCCCTACCGGGTTTATCAGCGTCTGAAAAAACTCCCGAACGCCGTCGGCGTGTACCGCTTCGACCGCCATTGCTCGTGGAAGAAACCATGGGAAAAATACGTCTTTCCCGGCGGCATGATCGAGACCGATCCTTGTCTCTCCTATGCTCATACTTTGCTTCGGCACGGTCCTGGAATGGGCGACGAGCGTTGGTTCCGCGAGCATTGCCACGGCGTGATTTTCGAACCCGACGCCATGGCGCAGACCATGCTGGCCATGTTGAACGAAACCGGGCACTGCCGTGTTCTCCTCAAGACGCCGTTTGTGTCAGCCACGCACAACGCCGGTCGCGTCAGCACGGTCACGCTTTCCGACGGAACTCTCGTGCGCGCCAGAATCTTCATCGATGCCACCGATGGCGTGCTGTGCGCACAAGTGGGCGGCGAGCTGATGTCGGGGCGCGACGCAAAATCGGCCTTCAACGAGCCCGGCGCGCCGCCGGAACCCGTCGCGCACATGAACGGTGCCACGCTGATCTACCGCGTTACGCCGCTCGGCAAGAAGGAACCCGACCTGATCGAACCGCTGCCCGTCGACGTTTCGGAAAAGTGCTGGTGGCAAAAGGGTTTCCCGTACGCGTTCGTCGGCGAATACCCCACCGGCGACCGCTTCGTCAACATGCTGCCGACCATGCGCGGCGAGGAGTACCTGAAGCTCGGCCCAGAAAAAGCCTACGCCGAATGCGAGCGTCGCGTACGGACGCACTGGCATTGGTACCAGAAAAATTTCGACGAGTTCCGTCGCTTCAGACTGAAATCGATCTTTCCCCTCATGGGCGTCCGCGAAACGCGGCGCGTGAAGGGCGAGTACGTGCTCAACCAGAACGACTTGATCGAAGGGGTTCCGCGGCAAAAGCACGCGGACATCATTGCGATCGCGGACCATTGCATGGACAGCCACGGCGGCGGCGGACCGGGCGGCGAACTGAAAAACGCCTACGGCATCCCCTATCGCTGTCTGTTGCCGCTGCACACGGAGAACGTGCTGATCGCCGGACGCGCGGCAAGCTTCAGCGCGATCGCGGCTTCGAGCTGTCGCCTCTCGCGCACCATGATGCAGCTCGGCGAAGCGGCCGGCGTCGCCGCGCACCTCGCCTGCACGACCGACGTGCCGCTGCGCGCGGTGGACGCGGCTGCGATCCGTCGGCTGATGAACGAAAAAATCGATCAAGCCCCACGCTGCGGTTTATGACGGACAGCCCGCTGGGGAAGACAAACAGCCAAGGAGAAAAGGGATGAAACGAGGCCTTGGATGGGGAATGCTTTTTCTGGCGTGTGCGATCCGGGCAGAAACCAATAACCCCGCGACGGACTGGTTCTGTCGCGCGGGTTACGGTGTATTCGTCCACTACCTGAATGAGATTCAAAACAGCGCGGACAAGATTCAGAGTCTGGGCCGCTCCACCTCGTGGGACGCGTGCGTGCGCGAATTCGACGTGGGACGCTTTGCGGATGCGATGGCCGAGGCGGGCGCGGGCTATGTGATTTTCACGACACATCAGCGCACACGGTTCCTCATCGCGCCGAACGCCGCCTTCGACCGGCTCACCGGTTATAAGCCCGGCGCGGCCTGCGCCACCCGCGACTTGATCGAAGATCTCTACCAGGCGCTGCATGCGCGCGGCATCCCGTTGATGCTCTACTGGACCGGCAATGGGCCGTCGTCGGATCCAAAGGCCAATGCGGCGATGGGCTGGCAGACGCCCGTTACGACCGAATGGGTCGAGAAGTGGGCCGCCGTCACAGAAGAGTATGGGAGGCGCTACGGCGAAAAAATCGCAGGCTGGTGGGTCGACGGTTGCTATTTCAAGCACGGGAACCTGCGCTATGATGACGAAAAGCTCGGCATCCTGGCGCGTGCGCTCAAAGCCGGCAACCCGAAACGCATCATCGCGCTCAACCCCGGCGTGGAGCTGACCGCCTATTCGCGCCACGAAGACTACACGGCGGGCGAGCAAAACCGGTTTCACGCGCTTCCCGCCAGTCGCTGGCTCAACGGCGAACAGTGGCATGTGCTTTCGTATCTCGGGGGGGATCGCGGCGACAACTACCTCGGCGCGGGATGGGGCGAACCGGGCGTGCGCTATTCGAAGCGGGAGCTGGCGGAATATATCTGCGAGGCCAACCGAGCCGGGGGCGTGATTTCGATCGACGTGCTGCTCTACCGCGACGGCGGACTCGACCGGTCGCAGATGGAGGTGCTGAAGTCGCTCCGCCCCGCCCTGGTCGCGCTAAAGGCGCAGCCGCCGGTCCCGCCGGGCAATCTGGCGTTCCGCAAACCCGCGCTGCTGCTGAGTCTGGACGGGCAGCGCGAACTGCCCGTGAACGGCGGAGGCGGCGGCATGCGGCAGGCGCGGATGGGCGTGGACGGCGACCCGGCCACCTCCGCCTTGGCGAGCATGGAGTGGCCGTGGACGTACGAGGTCGATTTGCTTCAGCCGTTCGACCTGCGCCGCATCAAGGTGACCTTCGCCGCCTCGGGTTATGCGACAAAACTCCGCATCCAAGTCTCCGCCGACCGCCAGACCTGGCAAACGGTCGCGACTGCGGAGAATCCGGACGGCAAGCCTTACGGGGCAGATTTCTCGCCCATCGCTGCGCGCTACGTGCGCATGAGCGCTTTGAAACCCGACGGACCGGATCAGCCCGGACAGCAGATGGCCGTGGCAGAGCTGGAGGTCTATGAGTAAGGGCGCGCGGACACGAACTCTGCTCGCCGCTAGTGTTGCGGTCGTTTTCGCCGCGCGTGCAGAGTCCGGCGTCCAAGAGCTGACGGCGGACTTGCTCGTGGTCGGCGGGACCGAATCCGGTTGCGCAGCAGCCGTGCAGGCGGCGCGCATGGGCGTGACGAACATCGTTCTCGTCAACGACATCGAGTGGCTGGGCGGGCAGTTTTCGGCCGAAGCGCTCGCCGCCATCGACGAGAACCGCGAGGGCAGCTATGACGGAACGGTGCCGATCCCGCGCAGCGGCCTGTTCCGGGAAGTCATCGACCGTATCGAAACGCTGAACAGCAACAAGTACGCCAGTGTCGCCCGTCCCGGCAACACGCGGGTGATCACCACCTGCCTGCCGTCGGATGCCGAGCACGTGTTCCGCGATCTGCTGGCGCCATACGAAGCGCAAGGTCTCATCGCCCGCTATTCCGGCTATTACCCGACCCAAGCGCTGGTCAACGCGGATGGCATCACACTCGAAGGCCTTGTCTTCGCGCCGACCACTCCCGGCGGCACGTCGCTCGTCGTGCGCGCCGACATGACGATCGACGCCTCGGACTGGGGCGACGCGATCCGGCTCTCCGGCGCCGATTACGCCTTCGGCCCCGACTTGAAGGCCGACTACGCCGAACCGTCGGCACCCACGTCGCGCGCGGACTATCCGCTGACCGACATGAACCCGATCACCTACTGCCAGATCGTTGTGGAGCAAACCAACAACACCCCCATTCCCATGCCTGCAGGATACGATGTGCGCAACTTCAGCACGGGCGCGTGGAGTTCGCTCGGTTTCGACCAAGCCTACACGTCGCGCCGACTGGTCGACCACTACGCGTATCCGCAGATCGACCACCCAGACGCCATTCTGCTCAACAACCCCCACGTGGACTACCCCCTCGTACCGCTGCCCACAAACGTCGTACTGGCGCTCGAAGCGCTCGAACCGGGTGCCTCGTCCAAGAACATCGTCGAGATGACGCGCGAACAGCGCCAGGTGCTCTTTGACGATGCCAAACAACGGTCGCTGGGCTATCTCTACTACCTGCAAACCGTGATGCACAACAGCCTGGCCGACCAAACGCACAGTTTCCTACACTTCGCGCTGAGCGACGAATTCGGCACGCCCGACCACCTCCCGCCCAAGCCTTACGTCCGCGAGAGCCTGCGTCTGAAAGCCGATTACGTGGTCCGCCAGCAGGACACGCAGGGATGGTCGCCGTCGGGCGTTCCCAACAGCGCGGCCTTCGCCCGCATCATGTATCACGACGCCGTCATGTGCTGGCAGTTCGAGTACGACTTCCATCCCACGCGCCGGACATTCTCCGACGGCGGCAACCCGGCCGGCCCCTGGTATGCGAGTTTCGTCGGAAGTCGCACATACGGAAACGGGGGCACAGGCAAAGCCGTCTTTCCGCTGCGCGCGCTGATCCCGCTCCACATCGACGGGCTGCTCGGCGCGCAGAAAAACCTCGGGTACACGAGCATCGTCTCCTCCTCCCTGCGCCTGCACGACCAGTGCATGGCCATCGGACAGGCGGCGGGCGCGGCGGCGATCGCCGCTTGGGACGCCCTCTCATCGCAGACACCCCCAGTCTGGACGCACCTCTCCTCCGGCGACGCCGACCGCGACGGTTTGCCCGACGCCGACGATCCCCTGCCGTTCAACACCAACGCCGTCTACTGGACGGTGTCAATTCCAGAAGAGAAAGACGGCCTGCCCCCCGACAACGTGTGGACAAACGCTGGCTGGCGAGGCTTCAACTTCACGCAAAGCGGTGCTCCCGCGTGGACGCCTTACGAGCAGGACACGGGCGCGGCCTATACGAATTCGCGCGGTTACGGCTGGCAAACCAATCTCTCGGCCAACACACGCCTGCGCGGCATCTATCCGGAGACCATCCGCGACACCTTCGTGTTCACGCGCTATCAGGACACGTGGCGATGCGCCGTCAGCAACGGCACCTACGACGTCTTCTTCTGCGTGGGCGACGCCGGTTACGACCAGCCCGGTCAGAACGTCGCCGTCGACGGCGTGACCATCCTGCAAAACGTCGACACCCGCGCCGGATCCTTCTGCGAGAGCAACGCGACCGTTACGGTGTCGGACGGTTTCCTGACCGTGACGGTCGGCCGACCTGAAGGCGGTGCCAACACGACCCTCAACTGGTTGTACTTTAAAACCCACACCCCCGACACTCGGCTTGGCGTCTTGGACGGGCTTGTCTTTTGGGTCAAAGCGGACGCCGACGCGACCACGAATGCGGCGGGGAACGTGATCCTTTGGAAAGACCAGTCCGGCCACACCAACCACGCGGCGGCAGTCGACGCGGGGGCGCCCACCCTTATCGTCGGCGAGCCGAAACTGAACAACCGGTCCACGTTACGCTTCAACGGAACGAGCCAAATGATGTCCGTCCCCAGGCGAATCCTCACCAACGGAATTGAAGGCTGCACCGTCATCGCCATGGCCAAGGCGGACACCAACGACAATCCTTCGATCATCGGCATCCGCACGGGTAGCGGCACCCCCTTCCTGCAGTTGGACCAAGACGCCAGCGGACATCTGCGTTTCATCGCAAGAAACTCGGCGGGCGTGACGGCCAATGCACTCAGCGCCCAGACGCACACCGGCACTTACGGCATGTACGCGGGCACGTTGCGCAAAGGGTCAAACGGCGTGTGGACGAACAACGTCTATTTCAGCAACACGGTGCCAGAAGCGACCGCGACGGCGAGCTTCGGCATCGACACCGACCTGACCTCCGGCGACCAATACATCGGCGGTCTGAGCTGGACGCATTGGAACGGAGACATCGCCGAAATCATGATTTACGAGCGCGCGCTGAGCGTCGCTGAACTGGGCGAGATCGAAGCGTATCTGGCAAGCCGCTACAGGATGAGCCGCGCAGCGTCTGCCGTTGATGCGCCAAACGAAATTCCCGGCCTAGCGCTGTGGCTGCGCGGCGACGCCTTCACCCATGAGGACATCTTCGCCGACGATACCGCCGAGTCTTCCGATGTGGTTCGCCTGTGGAGCGACGCCACAACCAACGGTCACGATGCGTCGGCGCTCTCCTCCCCAACCCTGCTCACAAACACCGTGAACGGATTGCCCGCCATCGACTTCACCATGGGCGACTCGGACCGCTACGTCTTGCGCGACAGCCCCATCGCCTCCGACCCGCGCCAGCTCGCCGTCTTCGCCGTCTTCCGACAGTACCCCGGCGACACCGCCCAGAACATGATCTTCACCCACCGAAGCGCATCCGTCTCCCTCATCCAAGCCTCTTTCCAGAATTCGACCCAAGCGGTTCTCCAAGTGCGAGGCAGCGGCAACGTGCTCCGAACGTTGACCTCGCCCGGACTCCTGACCAACGGGGCCTACAATGTCGTCATGTATCAGTTCGACGCCGTTAACGACCGGCAAGCCGTCTCCGTCAATGGTGGCACCGAAGTCACCGACACCTATGACTTCGGTTCGCAGACCTTTATCGCCGACACCCAGCGCATCGGCTGCTACGACTTGAACGGCAGCGACGGGCTGTTTCTGCATGGCCGATTGGCCGAATTGCTCGTCTACAAAGGCGTGTCCCTGAGCCATAAACAGAAGAATGCGATCGGCTTTTATCTGGCCGACAAGTATGGACTCGCCACGGGATATGCCCCGCCTTGTTTGGTCTTTTCTGTCCGATAAGCTTCGGTGCGCATTGCGCGAACACGAAAGTGAATGTACAATCTGGTGAACTTATGACGAGAAAACGAAGCAGAAAACAAGAACTCCTCGACGCGCTGATGGAGCAGCCCGATCTCGCCGTCAGCGAGTTGAGCCAGCGTTTCGGCGTTTCCGAAGTGACGATCCGCAGCGATTTGAAAAGCTTGGCGGCGCAGGGTCTCATTCTGCGGCAGCACGGCGGAGGCTTCCCCTCGCTGCACGTCAATGTGACGGACCGTCAGCGCACCCACACGGAAGAGAAACTGCGCATCGCGCGCGCGGCCGCCGAACTGATCGAGAACCTCGACGACGTGATGATCACGGCGGGGACGACGACGTCCCTCATTCCGCGTTTTCTGCTGGGCCGCCAAGGCGTGAACATCGTCACCAACTCCACGCTCCTGCTCCCCTACGTGCGCAACAATCCCGGCGTGCTCGTCACGCTGACCGGCGGCGAGTTCCGTCCTTCCATTGAAGCGCTGACCGGTCCCGCCACCATCCGGGAACTCGGACAGTTCCACGTCGCCAAAGCTTTTCTCGGGACCGACGGCCTCGTCTCGGAACGCGGCATCACCGCCGACAGCGCGGACATCGCCGACGTCTGCCGACGCATGTCGGAGCAGGCGCGGCAGACCGTCGTGCTCGCCGACGCCTCCAAGCTCGGGCGCGCCGGGTTCGCGCACATCATGCCCGTCACGCGCGTGAACATTCTGATCACCGACGCCTCCGCGCCCGCCTCGGAAATCGCAAGCCTCCGCAAGAAAGGCGTGGACGTGAGGGTAGTTTGATCGGATTTTGTACACGGTGCCGCGTCTCGGCACCTTGATCACGACTCCGTAACACGCAAACGAAGGACACACAATGGACATACAAACCACCCGGCGGAATTTCATGGTGCAAACCGGCGTCGCAGGAGCGGCGCTGGCCGGTGCCGCGGCGTTCACGGCTCATGCGGACAATCAAACAAAGGAGAAAACGATGACGGACAGCAAAAAAATCCTGGTGGCGGCGGACCCCTATGCGGTATCGCTGAAAGAGGCAGTCGTGGCGCACCTCAAGAAGAACGGCTTTGAGGTTTCGGACATGGGTTCTGTCGCCGGCAAAGACATTCCCTACTACGACGGGGCAACCGCCGTCTGTAAGGCGATGCAGGCCGGCCAGGCACCGCGCGCGGTTCTGTTCTGCGGCACGGGCATGGGCATGTCGATCGTCGCCAACCGCTTCAAGGGCGTCACCGCGTCGGTCGTCGAATCGGTCTACACCGCCAAGATGTGCCGGTCGATCAACAATTCCAACGTCCTCTGCCTCGGCCAAATGATCTGGGGGGCGGACATGGCGAATGCGGCGGTCGACACGTTCCTGAACACCGGCTTCACCGAGGGGCTGGAGGGAATCTCGGACTTCCTGCACGACGCGTGCCGGAAGGTCGAGGCGATCAGGCCCTGACGGAAGGGGCGCATCTGGGAGCCTACTGTAAATCCAGCATATCCGGCGCGAGTTTCATCACTTGGTTGCGGCAGAATGCATAAATCTTATCGGCCGAGGTGCCGGACATGCGGCGCGCCGTCGCGGCCAAAGCCTGCGCGTCCGCAAGCGACACTTGGCTGACGATGCGCTTCACGGGCGGAATCAGGTTAGGCGACATACTGAACTCGTCGACGCCCATGCCGATCAATAGAACGGCCATCACCGGGTCGGCGGCCATCTCGCCGCAGACCGCGACTTTGATGCCGTGTATATGGCCCGCGTCAACAGTCATCGCCAGCAACCGCAGCACACTCGGATGCGTCGGTTGGTAGAGCCGCGCGACCGTCTCGTTGAGCCGGTCCACCGCGAGGGTGTACTGGATCAGATCGTTCGTCCCGATGGAGAAAAAGTCCGCCTCTTTCGCCAGCGCGTCGGCAATGAGCGCCGCAGCCGGAATCTCGATCATGACGCCGCGCCTGATTTTTTCGTCGAAAGTCGCCCCTTCCGCACGCATCTGCTCCATGCACGCGTGTACTTCAAGATTGGCCGCGCGCAACTCTTCGATCGTCGAGACCATCGGGTACATGAGGCTTACGTTGCCATGCGCGCTCGCCCGAAGAATGGCGCGCAACTGCCTGCGGAAGACATCGGGATTGCGCAGCAAAAAGCGGATGGACCGATTGCCAAGAAACGGGTTGGCCTCCTTGTGGGGCGACGCCGTTGCGCCTTTGGCCACCTTGTCGCCGCCGATGTCCAAGACCCTAATCGTCACAGGCTGACTGTCCGGCAGCGCGCGGGCGGCGACCGTGTAAGCGCTTATCTGTTCCTCTTCGGTCGGCTCGCGGCCCAAGGTCAGCCACAGATATTCGGTCCGATACAGGCCGATGCCCTCGGCACCGACGGCATAGAGCCCCGTCATCGGCGTGCTGGGGTCAACATTGGCCAACATGGGGACCGGCCGACCGTCGACCGTGGCACCCGGAGCAGTCTTGCCTTGGTCGAGCTTCTCATCGAGCGACTTCGACCGGGCCATCATCTTGTCAAAGGCCTGGCGTTCTTCGTGCCCCGGGTTGACGACCACCTTCCCCTGCGTCCCGTCGAGAAGGAGCCAATCGCCGGTCTGGACCGACTTCGAAAGCGAACCGAGCCCGACCACAGCCGGAATACCGAGCGCCCGCGCCAGCAGAGAGGCGTGCGAGGTGGTGCTGCCGCAGTCGGTGGCGAAGCCGAGAATCAGATTTTTGGGCAGCGAGATCGTTTCGGAGGGAGACAGCTCGTCGGCCACCACGATGCAGGGCTGTTCGACGCGCAGGCTGAGCGCTTCGCTGCCACCCAGCAGATTGCGAACGATACGCTTGGCAATGTCCCCGACGTCTTTGGAACGCTCTTTGAGGTAAGCGTCGTCCATGGCGGCGAAAATCGAGGCGTACTTGCCGGACACGCGGTCGACGGCCGCCTCGGCGTTGAGCAAGTCCTTGGCGATCCGCTCTTTGCAGGCACCGATGAACGACGGATCGTCCAGAATCATCAAGTGGCCGTCGAAGATCGTCGCTTCCTCGCCGCTGATGCGCTTGCCCAATTCGGCGGCCAACGACCGGATCTGGTTCCGGGTAAGAGCGAACGCATCGGTCAGCCGCTCCGTCTCGCCCGCCACGTGGACCGGCTCGATACGGACCTCGGGAATCTGTTCGGTGCCGGTCGTGCGAAAAAGACAAACCGGCCCGGCCACGACCCCGCGCGAAACCGCGAGTCCGGTCAACACCAGCATGGGCCTCTCGGCCCCATTCACCTTGTCGGTCTCACTGCTCATCGGGAATGTCAAACTTGCGCGAAACCAAAGCCTCGAGTTCGTCCAAGACTTCGTGTCCCTGCGGGCCGCGCGCGGTCACGCGCAGACGGGTGCCGCAGACGGCCTCCAGCGTCATCAGCGCCATGATGCTCTTGCCAGACACCACGTTGCCGTCCTTCTCCACATCGACGTCGGCATTGAACCGCGACGCGACCTTGGCGAAAAGTCCGGCGGGACGCACATGCATGCCGTACTTATTCAGCAACACAAATTCCCTGGTCTCTGCATTTTGTCCCACGATCACTTTCCTCCTCCGACGTGATGCCGCTTGATCTGCGCATCCAACGCCTGCACGGCGACGAATCCCGACAGCCGCAATTTGTGCTCTTGTGCCGCCGTCTCAACCAAATTGACGAGGTCACGCCCAGGCGCCACGGGGATGACCAACTGCGGCACCGAGACGCCAAGGAACTCGCGCCGCAACTCGTCCGTTCCCGTGCGGTCGAGTTCGGCGTCGGCCTCGCCCTGCCGCTTCAGCGTCACGACCAAGTCCACCTGCTTCTCGCCGCGAACCGCCGACACCCCGAAGATTGCCGGCACATAGATGATGCCGATCCCGCGGATCTCCATGTAATACTGCGTGACCGGCGAGGCCGAGCCCAGCAGGTTGCCGCCGCTGTCGCGCCGCATCAGCGTCAAGTCGTCCGCAACCAACGCATGGCCGCGCTTGATCAGCCCGAGCGCCGTTTCGCTCTTGCCCAGCCCCGGCGCGCCCTCGATGAAGACACCGACCCCGGCGACCTCCAGCATCGTGCCATGTTCCTTGCCGTGCGGCGCGCGCAAGTCCTCGAGCGCGAATGTCGCGGTGTGCATGAAGTTCCGGGTGATCATACCCGTCCGCAACACCGCCACGCGCTTCTCCTCGGCAACGCGCAGGACCTCCGGGAACACGCGCTTGCCGCGCGTGAAAACCATGCACGGAATCTTCTGCGCGAACAGCTCATCGAAGCGCTGCACGCGCAGCGCCTCGGGCAGCGACTGGAGATAGGCGTACTCCGCCATCCCCACGACCTGGATGCGCTTCCACGCGAAATGCTCGAAGAAACCAGACAACGCCAAGCCGGGGCGGTGGACCACCGGTTCGATGATCAACCGCTCCAGCCCGGCCGATCCGGCCGCCAACTCCAACCCCAGCCGCTCGCGACCGGCCGCAAGGAACTGGCCGACCGTGACCGGGGATTGAAGTTTTCGGTTCTGACGGTTCTCAGCCATTGCTCCGCTTGGTCGTCCGCACATGGGCGTTGACCCGCTTGTTGATGGTCTTGCGCAACTGTTTCTCCGCGCGGGCGGCGGCCGTATCGATCACAGCAACCGCGCTCGCGGCATGCTCCTTGGCTCCCACAGCCGTCAGCCCCTTTTGCTGAACGATGAATTCCGCCACGAAGAGATGGCGCTGCACGTCGACGACCACATGCACGCTCTCGATCTTGGGAAACTCCTCCATCAGCCGTTTGGCGCGTTTTTCGGCGTAGGCCTTCAACCCGACGTCCGTGTCTTGGTGACGAATAGTGACTTCAATGGGCATGGTGTCGTCCTTTCTTTCTTGCGGCCCAGAAGGGTCCGCGCATTCTGGGTTTGTTGTCAATCAGTCCGGGTATGTCCCGTCACATCCTGAAATTTGCACCGAGGTAAAGGCGCCGCGCCGTCTCGTCCTGGACCAAAAAGTCACTGGACCCCTCGCAGAGAATCTGCCCGTCGTAGACTAAATAAGCGCGGTCGACAATCGAGAGCGTCTCGCGCACGTTGTGGTCCGTCACGATGATGCCCAGGCCGCGGCTCCGCAACCCCTTCACGATCTCCTGAATATCGTGAACCGCCAAGGGATCGACGCCGCTGAACGGCTCGTCCAGCATGAGGATGGCGGGCTTCCGCACCAACGCGCGCGCGATTTCGAGCTTGCGGCGCTCGCCGCCGCTGAGCGTGTAGGCCCGCTGATACGCAACTTTGGTCAGGCTCAGGCTCGACAGCAACGCTTCCGCATGCTGCAACCGCTCGGCCTTGGTCATTGGGAGCGTCTCGAGAATCGCCAGCACGTTCTCCTCGACCGTCAATTTCCGAAAGATCGAAGCCTCTTGGGAGAGATAGCCCAACCCAAGCCGCGCACGCTTGTAGACCGGCATCCGCGTAATCGCCTCGCCCCGAAACGCAACCGTACCCTCGTTGGGACGGACGAGTCCAACCACCATATGGAAGGTGGTGGTCTTGCCCGCGCCGTTCGGCCCCAAAAGTCCAACGATCTCGCCGCAATTCACGTGCAGCGAGATGCCGTTCACCACCGTCCGCGTCCCGTATTGCTTCACCAAGCCCACGGCCTGAATGTTGGGAATCCTCGCCCCTGTCTGTACGCTTGCGTCGTCCATACGTCCAACCGAACCCCATTGGCTAAGGCAACATTTTCTGCATGCCGCTCTTGTTGAAGGTTCCCGGCGGCAATACCACGTGTCCCGGAACCACCTCCATCCGCTCGTCGTCGACCCAGATCGTAATTCGTTCGCCGGCGACATCGGCCGCCTGCTTGCCCTGCTGCTTCAACCGCGCATCCCCGGTCATGACGATCCGTCCGTCCTTTTTGGTGTAGACCGCCTTGTCACAGCTCGCCGTGCGGTTCGCGTTGGTAATGCTCACCCGACCGACAGCCATGATCTGCTGCACGTCGTTCGTGCCTTCCATAAAAACCAAGAGCCGATCAGAGCGCATCAGGAACTGGGGATCATCCACCAGCACGTCCTCGTCGAACAGGATCACCCCTTCCTTATTGTCGAACTCGATGCGCTTCGCCGTGATGACCGATTCGCGCGCCGCCACATTCGTGGAAACGTTGGCGTCTGCCGCCGGCTTCCCGACAACGACCACCGGAGTCTCGACCGGCGCGTTCTGGGCAGCGGCACCGCCGACCATCAACACCACGGCCCCCACCCATATAAACCACGTGGACACCTTCACGAAAACCTCCCGAACTTGAGCGGAATGCGATTCGTTCGAATCTCGCATTCGGATAAGATTTTAATAAACTGATTCCCGATTGAAAAGTACATACCACGCCCCTTGAGGCGGTCAGCCCCCTTCACCATCCAGACGGACCCTTCGCAATAACCGTGCTTGGCCTGTCGGTCGAACAGACAATTTTCGGCCGTCAGCCGTCCGTCCGGCATGCCGTCCGCCGTGAGCATGTCGATGCTCACGTTCTCGGCGAAAATCAACCCGTCTTCATACATCTGCGACCGACCGGCCTTCAGCACGGCCCGGACGCGGCCGTTCTCGTAGTAGTCCAGCGGCAGCGTCAGGTTCACGACCGGCGACGTCATCGCCGCCTTCGAGGCCGCCCACTTCTCCGCCAAAGGCCGCCACAAGCTGTCCGGATGGCGGTCGAACCAGCGTTGCACCTCGGGGTCGTGCGCGGACGCCGCGGCGGCCGAAGACTCCCCGATCCAGAAAACGGCGACAACGGCCGCCAATGCCACGCGCCTGCTATCGAACCAATTCATGGACGGCCCCCAACGTTTTCCACACGCCCTTCAGCTCCTTGAAGGCGATCGCATTCGCCTTGTCCGAAAGCGCCTCGGCCGGATTTACATGCGTCTCCATGAACACGCCGTCCACGCCGGTCGCTACCGCCGCGCGCGCCAAGGCAGGTGCCCAGCGCCCATCGCCGCCGCTCATCTTGCCCGCGCCGCCCGGACGCTGCACGCTGTGCGTTGCATCGAAGACGACCGGATACCCGAACTCGCGCATGATCAGCAGGCTGCGCATGTCGGCCACCAAGTTGTGGTAGCCGAAGCTCGCTCCGCGTTCGGTCAAAATGATTTTGTCGTTGCCCGCGCCCGTGATCTTGTCGATCACGTTGCCCATGTCCTCCGGCGCGAGGAACTGCCCTTTCTTCACGTTCACCGCAAGCCCCGTCTCCGCAGCGGCCACCACCAGGTCCGTCTGGCGGCAAAGAAAGGCCGGAATCTGCAGAATGTCCACGGATCCTGCAGCCACCGCGGCCTGCCCCGGCTCGTGGATGTCCGTGAGGACCGGCACGCCGAAACGGTCGCGCACCTCGCGCAGAATCGCCAGCCCCTCCATCAGCCCGGGACCGCGATACGAGTCGACGGAAGTCCGGTTGGCCTTGTCGAACGATGCCTTGAACACCAGCGGCACATCTAGTTCGTCGGCCAGCTTCACCAGCCGCGCCGCCAAATCCATTGTCCCCTCGGCCGATTCGATCACGCAGGGCCCGGCGATAAACGCGAGCTTCTTACCGCCGAACACCACGCCGCCTACTTTTACCGGCTTCACCTTCTGCATGTCCACAATTCCTAACTGTTAATTCCCAAACTTACCCTTCAGAATCGCCTCCACCGCAGGCACGTCGGCCGGCGTGTCCACGCCGACGCCCTGGTCCTCGGTCCGGATCACCGCGATCCGCCCGCCGATGTACATCGCCCGCAACTGCTCCAAACTCTCCGTCTTTTCCAGCGCGCACGGCGGTTCCGACACAAGCCGCTTCAGAAACGCACCCCGGTAGGCGTAAATGCCCAAATGGCGCAAATACAGCCCGGACGACAGGTCTGGGTCGCCGTCGCGTCGGCACGGAATCGGCAGCCTCGAAAAATAGAGCGCGCCGCCGTCCCGCGCCACGACGACCTTGACCACGGTCCGAGCCTCCAGATCGCGCAGCGTGCGGATCGGGCAGGCCGCAGTCGCCATCGCCCAGCCCGCGTCGTCGCGCATGCGCGCCGCCAACGCGTCGATCAGCGCCGGGTCGATCAGCGGCTCGTCGCCCTGAATGTTGATCACAATGTCGTCGTCGCCCGCCTTCGCCGCCTCCGCCACGCGGTCGGTGCCCGAAGGATGGTCCGGCCGGGTCATCGCCACCTTCACAAATCCTCGGACAGCCCGCTCAATGCGCTCGTCGTCGGTCGCGACGATCACGTCGTCCAACGACTTCGCCCGCTTGACCGCCTCCACCACCCACTGCACCAACGGCTTACCGCAGATCGGATGCAGGCTCTTGCCCGGAAAACGCGTCGAACCCCAGCGCGACGGAATCACGCCAATCACACGCATACGCACTCTTCCTCTATCGGGTTGAAATCGCCACATTTTCGTTGTTCTCTGAAACAGAGTCAAGGCCAGAGCATCAACGTGGCAGGATCGGCCAAGGCGTTTTAACATGGCAAAGAAATGTATGGAAAAGTGACGATGGCTTTAAAAATC
>Ga0172375_10003267_pt1 | contig 24747 bp, 16 predicted proteins | sample LakKiv1m_FD_114537 | JGI IMG/M metagenome (GOLD analysis project Ga0172375, IMG submission 114537) | Freshwater microbial communities from Kabuno Bay, South-Kivu, Congo - kab_092012_11.1m | ecosystem: Environmental > Aquatic > Freshwater > Lake | place: Democratic Republic of the Congo...
ACAAAACCACCGACCACGTTGAGTGTTCCGAGGATTACAGCAAGGAATCCCAAAACTTTGGAAAGGGTGTCGTCGGCGTGACCCATCACGATGATCGAGCCAATGATTACCACACCATGAATGGCGTTAGCGCCCGACATAAGCGGAGTGTGCAAAACTGCCGGCACATGCGAAATCACCTCAATCCCCAAAAAAATGGAAAGGACAATGATGAAAATTGCATCTTTATACTCGTAAAAAAACTTCAAAATTTCTTCCATGAATAAATAAATTATTGATTGATAACTGATTTAATGCGCTCGTGTACAATTTCTGAATGATGTGTAACGGCGGTTCCTTTTACGATATCGTCGTCCCAGTTCAGGTTTAATCCGCCCTCTTTGGTGATGATGAGTTTGAGGAAATTGATCACGTTTTTGCCAAACATCCTGCTGGCATCAGTAGGAATGTCGGTGGGCAAAAACGAGTTTCCAATGATTTTAACCCCGTTGTGAACGATGGTTTCATTGTTTTTGGTCAATTCGCAGTTTCCACCGGTGCTGGCTGCAAGGTCGATGATGACTGACCCGGGAGCCATAGCCAGCACAGTTTCCTTTTTGATGAGTAACGGAGCTGTTCTTCCAGGAATCTGGGCAGTGCAGATGATCACATCGCTTTTAACGGCCTGATCGTGAATGGCTTTGGCCTGGCGGGCTTTAAATTCGTCGGTTTGTTCAACTGCATAGCCACCGGCTGCTTTGTCGTCGATGGCGCCTTCCACTTCCACAAATTTTCCACCCAATCCCATTACTTCTTCTTTCACAGCAGCCCTCACATCGAAAACATACACCACGGCGCCTAATTTTCGGGCTGTAGCAATGGCCTGAAGTCCGGCAACGCCGGCGCCCAGTATCAGCATGTTGGCTGGTTTGATGGTGCCGGCGGCAGTCATGAACATTGGGAAGAACTTGGGTAGCGTATTCGCAGCCGTCAACACGGCTTTGTATCCTGCAGCCGTGGCCTGCGACGATAAAATGTCCATGGCCTGGGCACGTGTGGTACGGGGAATTACATCGAGGCTGAAAGATGTTATGTTTTTCTTTGCCAGGTCTTTAACGATATCCTTTTTGAAATAAGGATTGAGTACTGCTGTCAGAACCTGGCCTTCTTTCAAAAGCTCAAATTCTTCTTTTGATGGTGGATTGATCTTTAAAACAAGATCAGCGTTTTTGATGACATTTTCTCTGGTATCAATTTTTGCCCCAACCTGTTCGTAGGCTGTGTCGGACGCAAAAGCGCGTTCTCCGGCACCTTTTTCAACAAGCATGGAAACGTTCATTTTGACCAGTGTCAGCACACTTTCGGGAAGCATGGCTACCCTGTTTTCGTAATCGGGCTCTTTTAGCAATCCTATGGTCATAAAATGTAGATTTTAAAATATTTTGGCGGCAAAAGTAGTGTTTTGAATTTTAAAGGCTTATTAGACTGGACTTATTAATGATTTACCCTGCCATAAAGCACCTCCGCCAAAGGCACTTTTCTTATTTCAGATTCAATCCACGCAGTGAAATCGAAAATCCGGAGAATCTGTTGCTCAAAAACATCGTGCTGAATTTCTTCAAATACGGGTTTCACTTTTTCCCATTGCCGGTTGTTTTTGCCTTGCCCATCAGTTGGTGTTTTACTCAAAAAACGGAACAGAAACCGTTCAATTTTGTAGCCTTTGATTGCCCCGGACAAATCGCGTTTCATCGAGCGAATCTGATAAGTGATAACATCGAAATCGCCTAACTTGTTAAGGATAATCAGATTTACCAGCCTCACAGTGCGATACAGTGGTAAAAATGAGAAATTTTTCACCCCCAGGAAAATCTGGTTCAGGAATTTACGGGCTTTGTGAAAATCGGAAACACCAAGATAAACCAGCGCGGAATAAAGGCAAAGTTCGGTTTGACGTACCCGGTCGAGGGTAGAGATTTTGTCGTAAAGCGAATTTTTGTACTGGTTCATAATGTCTAAACACGATTGAAAGTCGCCGCGATCGAGAAACGGGAACAATTCGTATTGGAAAGAGAGGCAGATCAGGTTCATTCTGAAATCCATCGAAGTGCTTTCTATCTTTTTCAACTGGTTGATGAAATAGGCCATTTCATCGTAGTTCCGGATACTCCGGAGGCTTTCAAGAACGCCTTCGAGCACATCAAGGTAAAAAACCGGCGGATTGCTCCACATGTGCCTGTTGGCTTCAAACAGCGAGTTAAGTTCGTAATATGAATTTAGCGCCGAGTTGTAATCACCCACACTAATCAGATAGTTCGACTGGAAAAGCTGGTGAAGTTTCCTGATTTCCAGGTTTTCGATGTTTTGTGAAGCCATCATACTCAATTCGCTGAACACGAGGTCGTTCAGTTCGTTTTTCTGTTGCTGGGTGCGGGGGTAACCTTTGTACAGAATCCTGTGTTTCAGAATTTCGTACAGCGATGATTGCTCGTCGATTTTCCGGGTGTATTTAAGGGCTTCATTCAATCTGAATTGCTTTTGAAGCAGTTCTTTTTCAGTGAGATTGGGAAAACCAAGAGCAAGGAGATATTCCAATTCCAGGCGGGTAGCCAGCAACATGGCGTAATAATTTTCATACTTCTCAGCCTGACCCATCACCTCATTCAACAATTCAAAGCACTCATCAAACAACGATTTTTCATACAAAATCCTGGCTTTTAAAATTTTATTGAATAATTCGTAAAAGCTGTCCTGTTCCTGCCTGAGATCAAGCATGGTGTGAAGGATGAGTTCGAAAAGGTATTTCACAGCCGTTTCAAAAGACGCACCGGGAAGTTCAGCAAGGAAATGGTTACGCAACTCCCCGGCAGAAAGCGAACCATTTTTTTCGATGATTTCGTAAAGGACGATGTAGTTGGGTTTGCTTTTGGTTTGGCACGACTGAACCCGGAAGGTTCGCTTCTCGGCGATCGTCATCGAATTAACCAATAAAACCAGCGATTGTATCTGAGCCATTGGGATAATTGTTTATAAATTATTGTGATACAGCAAATCAAGGTTTTAGGGCCGAAGAAAAGGGGATTTCTCACCTCAATCCTGCATTTTGCGGAATTTCGTTCGAAATGACCAAAAGGTAAATTTAGAAAGAAGGGAGGGGTTGAAGGGCGCAAAGCGCCCTTCAACCCCTCCCCTAAACCACACGATGCCCGGTCATTCCGAAGGAGTGAAACGACTGAGGAATCCCCTGCTACTTGGTTTTCAACTATTTGCAAAAATATGTCACTACTAAGGAGTCCCGCCTTTTGCGGGACGACTGAAGAATCCCTTTGCCCCTCCAATTTTGACTTTTTAACAAGGGACTCTCCAATGATTACAAAATATGAAGTATCAAATGTCTGGCAAGTTGATAAAACCTGATCGAACTTTGCCAAGAGTGGAATATTCCAATTTATTGTCATACACCTTTGTCATTAAAAATAGATTTTCTAAATAGAATTCAGAATTATCATTTCATGTAAAATATTTTCGTCATTCCAACCAATTAAATAATTCATAAACATTAATTTAGATTATTTTATGAAGAATAATGTGTATTTTAGAATTGCAAATTTAAATACATTTTTGTTTTTTTATTACATTCAGTCACAGATACCTTTGTTCGATCAAAAAAATCGTTTTTAAATGCAAGCAAAAAAAATTGTTGTTGTAGGTAGTTGTAACACCGATATGGTCATCAAGGCCGACAGGCTTCCAATTCCCGGAGAAACCATTCTGGGTGGGACCTTTTTTATGAATCCCGGCGGAAAAGGGGCAAACCAGGCCGTTGCAGCAGCCCGCATGGGAGGCCAGGTGACCCTGATTTCAAAGACGGGGAACGATGTTTTTGGGAAGCAATCGGTGATGCTGTACAAATCGGAAAACATAAAAACCGATTTCGTTTTTTCCGATCCCAACCATCCTTCGGGTGTAGCACTCATAACGGTGGACTCGAACGGCGAAAACTGCATCGTGGTAGCATCCGGGGCAAATGCCTCACTAAGCCCCATAGACATAAACAAAGCCCGCACCGAAATCGAAAGCAGCGACCTGGTGCTGATGCAACTGGAAATACCCATCGAAACGGTTGATTATGTGGCCGAAATGGCCAATAACAAAGGGATTAAAGTCATTTTGAATCCTGCACCTGCCAGGGCTTTGTCGGAACAATTGCTCAAAAACGTTTACATCATCATCCCCAACAAAACCGAAGCTGAAATTCTTTCGGGAATAAAGGTTACCGATGTTGAATCTGCCCAGCGAGCCGCCGACATCATCAGTGCAAAAGGCGTTAACATTGTTGTGATAACGTTGGGCGCACAGGGTGCTTTGATAAAGGAACACGGTACTTTCCATTTTGTTGAAGCTTTTAAGGTGGATACCCTGGATACTACCGCTGCAGGTGATGCTTTCTGCGGATCTTTCTGCGTGGGTCTTTCCGAAGGAAAATCCATCCTCGGATCGGTGCAATTGGCTGCCCGTGCTGCAGCGCTTACCGTTACCCGGATGGGAGCGCAAGGTTCAATCCCTTATCGTTCTGAACTTTCTTCACTCGATCTGGAACAACAAAAAACATCATAATGAAAACTATACTACGATTTTTGAAAATGAAATCAGGGTGGCTAACTTTTTTTACGCTACTTACAATGGTTCATTTTTCCACCTGTTCATTCGCGCAAGCTGGCCTTGAAAAGGAAATCAGGGGTTTGGTAACCGATGAAGCCTCTGGCGAAGGCATTCCTGGTGTGAATGTTTACATAAAAGACACCCAAACCGGCACTACCACCGATGTTCATGGAAATTTTTCAATTAAAGTTCCCAAAGGTGTAACACTGGTTTTTACCATGATTGGCTATGAAAAACAGGAAGTGGTGACGGGAGACGAAGCTACCATCAACATCCGGCTAAAAACTGCCATCACAGCCCTTGATGAAGTGGTGGTGATTGGTTACGGAAGTACCACCAAAAAGGAAGTTACCGGATCCATTGCCACTGTAAAAGAGGCTGATTTCAACCGGGGAAGTTATAACAGCCCGATGGGTTTATTGCAGGGTAAAGTGGCCGGTCTCACCATCCTGAATCCTGAAGGCGCTGACCCGCAGGCTGGTTTTGAGATCATTTTGCGTGGAACCAACACCCTTACTTCGGGGCAGGGACCGCTGATTGTGGTGGATGGAATTGCCGGAGCTGACATGAAAAATATCAGCCCCGAAGAGGTCGAATCCATCGACGTGCTGAAAGATGGTTCGGCAGCCGCCATTTACGGAACCCGTGGCTCGAACGGGGTTATTATTATTACCACCAAAAGGGCAAAATCAGGCTTGAGCAAGGTGGAATACACTGGGAAACTTTCTTCACAGGTTGCTCCAAGAAGTGTTGAAAACCTCACTGCCGATGAATTTGTTTTTGCTGTAAATACATATACTCCCGATAAAATCGGAACACTTTACGGAGATGATGTAAACTGGTTTGAAGAAGTTACCCGCCAGGCGCCCATCAGCCAGCAGCACAACCTGGCCATCACGGGTGGGAACGAGACATTTTCGCATCGTACCATGTTTTTCGTTGACCTGTCGAACGGGTTGATGAAAAATAATGAATCGAATAAATTCCTGGTAAGAACCAACATTTCGCAAAAAGTGATGGATAACCTTCTCCACCTCGATTACAACATGAGTTATGCCGAACGGAAATACAGCCCGGCCAACTACGATATTTTCTATCAGTCTTTTATCCGCAATCCCACCAGCTCTGTGTACGATCCTGACAATGAATATTCGGGCGGTTACACCTACCTCGAAGGCGTTGATTACTACAATCCAGTTGCGATGCTCAACGAGCGCATCCGTGAAGGAAAAACCAATGATTTTACAGGAAATATCCGGGCTACATTTCATCTGACAAAATCGCTCAACTGGGCAAGCCTGCTTTCGGCGGAATTATCGGATTGGGAGGAGCAGACTTACTGGACAAAATACTATCCCAGCCGCATCGGGCGTGGCGGAGTTGCCGAAATTGATAACGGACGATTCATCAACAAGCAATTTGAGAGCATCCTCAACTATTCAAAATCTTTTGGGAAAAGCGATTTGCAGGCAGTGGCCGGCTACACTTTCCAGGAACTTGTTTCCAACGATTCGTACATGGTCAATTCAGGATTCGACAGCGATTATTACACCTGGAACAACATCGGCGCCGGTACAGCGCTTGGCGAAGGAACTGCCGAAATGGGTTCCTACAAAAGTATGAGCAGGTTGATTTCCTTTTTTGGCCGGGTAATGTACAAATTTGACGAACGCATCCTGGCCTCTGTTTCACTCCGGCGGGAGGGTTCATCGCGTTTTGGCGAGAACAACAAATGGGGGTGGTTTCCTGCTGCAAGCCTTGGCTGGCGAATGAATCGTGAAAATTTTATGAAAGATATTTCCTGGATCAATGACCTGAAACTTCGTGTGGGTTACGGGGTTACCGGGAACCAGGATTTTGAAAACTACAAGTCGCTTACGCTGATGGGCAGAGCCGGCAAATTTTATTACAACGGCGAATGGATTAACACGTACCAGCCGGTTTCAAATCCCAATCCAAACCTTCGATGGGAAAAGAAACAGGAAATAAATGCCGGTGTTGACTTTTCATTCCTGAAAAACAGGGTTGGCGGCGCTTTGGATGTTTACTACCGCTGGAGCAGCGACTTGCTTTATACCTACACCGTTTCCGTTCCGCCTTATCTCACCAACGAGTTTTACACCAATGTCGGCACCGTTAGCAACAAAGGAATTGAGCTTACGCTGAACGGAGTTCCTATTAAAAATGAAAACTTTACCTGGACTACAACCCTCACTTTTAGTAAAAACATAAATGTATTAGAGAAATTCTCGAACGAGGAATTCACCAACACTTACGTAGAAATCGGCTGGTTGGGAGGCGCCTTCCCGCTTAATTGCCAGCGATTGATGGAAGGCGAACCCATCGGGACATTTTATGGCCCCGTGTGGCTTGGCCTTGATGAAACCGGACACGACAAGTTGAAAAACCAGGACCCGGTTGGCCGTGTAACCCCCGACAAATGGGAAGAAATTGGCAATGCCAATCCCGATTTCATGTTAGGATGGAGCAACACCCTCATTTACAAAAGCTGGGATATGAATTTTTCACTTCGGGCACAAATTGGTGGTGACGTGTTGAATATGTACCGGCTCTATTACGAAAACTGGCAGAGCCTGGGAAGAAATATTGTCCATTCACAACTTGAAACCCCCGAATTTATTGGAACTGCGCAATATTCCTCAAAATATGTCGAGGATGCTTCGTACCTGAAACTTGACAACATTTCGTTGGGTTACAATTTCCCTTTAATCAGCAAGTACATTTCCAACCTGAGGATTTACGCCACTGCACAAAATGTTTTCTGCATCACCGGCTACAAGGGAATGGACCCGGAAGTGAGCATGAGCGGCCTTTCGCCGGGAATTGAATATCTCTACTACTATCCCGTAACTACGGCTGTAATGTTGGGTCTGAATGTTTCGTTTTAACTTTAATGACTTTATCAATGATGAAAAAGATATTAAAACCGATGTTAGTCATGATGGCCACAACGATGCTGGCCATGACTTCGTGCACCGACCTGGACGAAGTAGTTTACTCCGATATTCCGCTGGATGAGTTTTTTCAAACCGAGGAAGATGTGCTGATGAATGCCGGGCGTGCCTACACAAAACTGCAGCGCTACCCCGAGGAATTCAGCCTGTGGACGCTGGTCGAAATTGCCTCCGACGAAATGGTGGCCCCCGCCCGCGACGATGGATTTGTTTGGGACAATGGCCGTTGGAACGAGATACACAAACACCAGCTCAGTCCGACCAACAAAATCCTCACCCTTGCCTGGAACAACGTTTTTGAAGGCATCAGCGCTTGTAACGAGGTACTTTACGAAACCGAAGAAACTTCCATCACTTTTCCCGAAAAGGAAAGAGTAATTGCTGAAATTAAAGTCCTTCGCGCCTATTTTTACTTCCAGGCTATGGATAACTGGGGAAACATCCCTTTCACCATCGATTACACTCAAAAAGAACTGCCTCAGCAAAAAGACAGGGCTTATGTTTTCGGTTACATCGAGGAAGAAATCCTGGCAAACCTCGAAATTCTGAAAGATACTCCCGATGCCACGTACTATGGGCGTGCAACGCAGGGCATGGCCTGGACGCTCCTTGCAAAACTTTACCTGAATTCCCAGGAATGGGTGGGCGAAGACCGTTTTCAGGATGCCATTGATGCCTGCGATAAGGTGATTGCTCTGAACAGTTACGAAATTGCCGACGATTTCTTCTTGAACTTCAGCGTTTACAACGAAACTTCCACCGAAAATATCTTCGTAATCCCGATGCACTCGGTTTACACAAAAGACCGCTTGTATTGGTACACGCTTACGCTGAACGATGCCAGCCGGGCAACCTTTAACTTCAAAGGCGGGATGTGGGATGAGTTTGTGCTGGAACCTTACTTTTTCGACATTTACGCTGAAAACGACCTCCGCCGGAATTCTTTTCTTTTTGGCCAACAAAAAGATAAAAACGGAAATGATATTTACGTTGAAGATGCCAACGGTGTGCTGGAAGCCTTCATTTACACACCAACCATTGCCAATTACATGGCACGGAAAAAATGGGAAGGTGCCCGCTGTTGCAAGTACGAATATCAGGATGGGCTTGAGTATTATGTTACTGACATGGAAAACGATTTTGTGCTCTTCCGTTATGCCGATGTTCTTTACACGAAACTGGAAGCCCTGTGGCGGCTGGGACGTGCCGGTGAAATGATAAGCGACCCGGATTTGCAGAAGATAAGGACACGGGCAGGGCTAACACCCTACACAGAGGGCGAACTTACTGATGAGGAATTTCTGAATGAGTTGGGTCGTGAATTTGCCTGGGAAGGTCATCGCCGCCAGGACATGATCCGCTTTGGTGTTTGGGGTGATACGTGGTGGAATAAACCTCCCTCAGGTCCCAATGCCAAACTGTTTCCGATTCCGCAAAGTGTGCTGAATTCAAATCCAAACCTGGTTCAAAATCCAATGTAAAAATTTATGATGAAACATTATGACACACTCACTAAGTCACCCAAATTAATGCTGAAAAATAACAATCGTGAATTCATGGCATTCAAACAGATGAAAAAATCCGGATTAACTTTTCTTATCGCTGCAATCATCCTGTTTTCAGGAACAAAGAATGCTTTCGGGCAGAAAACAAAAAAGATAAAAGTCAGCGAACTGAAAGATAAAATTGAAGCAGCCTGGATCGGGCAGATGATAGGCAATATTTACGGATTGCCGCACGAAAACAAGTACGTCAATGCGCCAGGTCCGGAAAATTGGCCTTACGGATACACCAAAAACATAGAGAAACTGAAAAAGTATAATGGCGCTTTTTCCGACGACGACACCGACGTGGAATACATGTACGTGCTTCAGATGGAAAAATTTGGTCCGGAGCCTTCATACTCGCAGCTTCGCGATGCATGGATGTATCACATCCGCGACCGTGTCTGGCTTGCCAACCGGGGTGCCCTGGGATTGATGCATTTTGGCTACACTCCGCCATTTACTGGTGATAAAGACCTGAATCCACACTGGTTTCAGATCGATCCGCAACTCATCAACGAAGTGTGGGCTTTTACGGCTCCGGGAATGATTGATTACGCTGCTTCGAAATCGGACTGGGCAGCCCGTATTACCAGCGATGAATGGGGCGTGGAACCGACCATCCATTACGGAGCCATGTATTCCGCTGCTTTTTTTGAAAAAGACATTAATAAACTGATTCAGATCGGATTGAATGAATTGCCCACCGGTTGCCGTTACGCAAACACGATAAACGAAATGATTGGTTTGCACGCAAAATACCCAAACGATTGGAAAGCTGCCTGGCACGAAATGGCTCAAAAATACTACATCGACGAACCCAACATGACCAAAACAATCTGGAACGCCAACCTGAACGGCGCTTGCGCCATCCTGGCCATGCTTTACGGCGAAGGTGATTTCCAAAGAACCCTTGACCTGGCCTGCGCGCTGGGTTTTGATGCCGACAACCAGGCTGCAACACTGGCTGGTTTGATGGGCGTCATCAACGGGATGAAAGGCCTGCCCGAAAACCTTTACGTGCCTGTAGAGGGTTGGCAAAAACCTTTCAACAACAACTATGTAAACATCACCCGGTACGATTTGCCGGATGCTAAAATCTCCGACATCGTCGATAAAACCTTACAAGCCACCCTCGACCTGGTTGTTCTTAAAGGCGGGAAACTTTCGGGTGAGCCTGGAAATCAGGTGTTGACCATAAAAGCGGATGCCGTTTTCAATCCTCCGCTCGAATTTTGTATAGGTCCGATGCCTCGCCTCCAAACGGGCATTCCTGCTGAATATGAATTTTATACTACTGCAAATAAAGTGTATAATTGGAGTTTGGTTTCAGGGAAAGTTCCCGACGGAATGACTTTTGACAAAGGCAAACTTTCGGGAACTCCTTTAAAAACCGGATATTTCAATCTTACCCTCCAACTTGATAATGGAAAGGATAAAATCACCCGCGATTTCCGGTTGTTAGTTCGTGGTAAAAACATCGCTCCAATGGCTGATTCCATCTTTGCAAACGTCCGCCAGCTCAACGAAAAAGTGCTGGATTCGTGCTGGTTTACTTTCGGAAAATCGATGTACGCCAAAAATGTGGACGTGATTAACGATGGCATTTTGTGGGGGCCCGGATCGGTTTTCTACAGCATTGCCGCAAAGGCAAAAATCCCAAAAGTGGATTATTTTGGTTACGGATGGGATGAGGTGCAGAAAATCAGCATGTTGGCCTTCCATACCGGCGGGATGGAAGAATTTGGTGGATGGCTTACCTCGATCAATGTTCAGTATCTTGACGAAAAAGGAAAGTGGCAATCCATCGCCAAAACAACCATCGACCCACCCATGCCGGAAACGGATATTGTTTTTTACCAGCCTCATTTTGTCGAATATGTCATTTCGTTTCCAACCATCGAAACAAAGGCCATCCGGATCATTGGCGATACCAAAATTGAAGGTCACTGGAACAAATACACCAAAAATGTTTCCGGATTTACCTCAATCACCGAACTCAGCATTTACCCATAAATAAAACTCAAAATGAAACTTCCATGACTGACTCAGTTCGACATAAACATCATTATCATAAAATATTACATTCGTGCATTCCCCGAAGGATCGGGGCAGGCTGTGGCATTTTTAAACAGATGAAAAACCATTCCGGAAATATCACAAAAAAAATCCTTTTCGCATGGTTGTCCATCGCCATTTTAACAGGTTGCCAGCAGGTTGAAAAGAAAAAAACCGGTTTGTCCGGATCTTATGTTTTGACCAAGGAACAACTTCAGGACAAGATAAAAGGGGGCTGGGCAGGCCAGACCATCGGCGTAGTGTACGGCGCTCCGGTAGAATTCAAATATCAGGGCTCTTTGATCCCGGACCAGCAGAACATTCCCTGGCGGGAAGGTTATGTAAAGTACTGGTGGGACAAGAAACCCGGCCTGTTCGACGACATTTACACCGACCTTAATTTTGTGGATGCATTCGAAAAATATGGACTGGATATTTCGCAGGAAAAAATTGCCGAACATTGGGCTAATACGGCATATCATCTGGCTCACGCCAACCAGGCTTCCCGTTACAACATTCTGAACGGGATTATGCCACCGTCGTCAGGTTACTGGAAAAATAATCCCCACGCCGACGATATCGATTTTCAGATTGAGGCCGATTTTATTGGCCTGATGGCGCCGGGAATGGTAAACCAGGCCTCCGAAATTGCCGACCGGGTAGGCCACATTATGAACAGTGGCGATGGCTGGTACGGCGGCGTTTTCGTTTCCGCCCTCTACTCCCTGGCTTTTGTAATCGATAATCCGGTAGAACTTGTTGAAGCCGCCCTGAAAACCATCCCCGAAGGCACACAATTTCATGGCTGTATTGCTGATGTAATCCGCTACCACCAGCAATACCCCGACGACTGGAAAGCCACCTGGTTTGAAATTCAGAAACGATGGAACCACGATGTGGGCTGCCCCAAAGGGTGTTTCCTCTCTTTTAATATCGATGCCAAAATCAATTCGGCATACGTGGCCATCGGGCTCCTTTACGGGAATGGCGATTTTACAAAGTCTGTTGAAATTGCCACCCGCTGCGGCCAGGATGCCGACTGCAACCCGGCCACCGTTGGCGGTGTGCTGGGTGTGATGAAGGGTTATTCCAACATCCCGGATTTCTGGCTCAATCCATTGAAAGAGATTGAACCTTTGAATTTTGAAAATACCACCATGTCGCTCAGCAAAGCGTATGAACTGAGTTTTAAACATGCTTTGCAATTCGTAGGCGAAACAGGCGGGAAAATTGAAGGCAACAATATTGAAATTCCATACCAGGAACCGGTTCCGGTAGCATTTGAGCAGAATTTTGAAAAAACATTTCCCGTTTACCGCGACCGGTTCGACCGCTCATTTACCAGTGTACTTTCCTACGATTTTACCGGAAACGGTTACATTTTTTACGGAAATCTTGTAAAAAATGCAAAAATTGACAGAGATTACATCGACCGGGTATCAAAAAGGGTTGGATCCGAAATGTTTGGCCTTGCGGAGCCTGATGATCCTTACGTGGCTGTGCTGGAAGTTTACATCGATGGAACACTGGATAAAACCGTGAAAATGCCGATGAAAAACACATCCCGCCGCCTCGAACCCGACTGGAAATACCAGCTTGCCGAAGGAAACCACAATGTGACTTTAAAATGGGTAAATCCCGATCCTTCGTATGAAATCAGGGTCAACGACATCATAGTTTATTCTGAAAAACAACCCGAAACCAATTTGCCAAAATGATTGATGCCATGAAAAAACTGAAAAATAAATGGGATTTCGAAGGGGGTAATTCAACAGGGTTCCGATCGCTCAAAAGGATCGGAACCCTAACCGGTTTTAGTCCCGTACGTGCGGGACTGTTAGGTTTAGGTACAACCATGTTAAGTTTTATTTCGCTTCTGATATTGATTTCCTGCCAAACCAATACTCCAACCTCTAAAGCCCTTCCCGAAACCGCCACCATTTCAGCAGAAGCGTTGAAAGACAAAATAAAAGGCGGATGGGCCGGACAAACCATCGGATGCAGTTTTGGAGGTCCCACCGAGTTCAAGTTCAAAGGAACGATGATTCAGGATTATCAACCCATCGTTTGGTACGACAATTACATCAAAGAAACTTTTGTGGAAGACCCCGGCTTGTACGACGATGTTTACCTCGATTTCACTTTCGTGGATGTGCTGGAAAGAGTTGGATTGGACGCTCCCACCGATTCGTTTGCCCTCGCTTTTGCCCGTGAGGATTACAAACTCTGGCATGCCAACCAAGCCGCACGCTACAACATTCTGAACGGAATCATGCCCCCGGCCTCCGGGCATTGGATGAACAATCCCCACGCCGATGACATCGATTTTCAGATCGAAGCCGATTTTGCTGGTATGATGGCGCCGGGAATGATCAACACAGCCAGCGATATCTGCGACCGCACCGGGCACATCATGAACTACGGCGATGGATTTTACGGCGGGGTATTTATGGCTGCTATGTACGCTACTGCTTTCATTTCTGATGACATCGGATTTGTGGTTGAACAGGGGTTAAAACCCATCCCACCGGAATCGAAATTCCATCAGGTAATCAGCGATGTGATACAATGGCACCAACAATTTCCTGACGACTGGAAAAAATGCTGGTTTGAGGTCGAGAAAAAACATACTTCCGAGAAAGGTTGCCCCGAAGGCGTTTTCAATGCCTTTAATATTGATGCCTCTGTTAATGCAGCGTACGTGGTCATCGGGCTGCTTTACGGACAAAAAGATTTTTACAAAACCATGGATATTTCAACCCGTTGCGGGCAGGATTCTGATTGTAATCCTGCCACAGCGGCGGGTATTTTGGGTGTTATGTCAGGATATGAAAAAATCCCGGCCTACTGGAAACCTGCCATCGAACAGGTAAACAACCTGAAATTCCCCTACACCGATCTCACCCTGAACCAGGTGTACGACCTGAGCTACAAACACGCCAGCAACCTCATCCTGAAGAATAATGGAGAGGAAAAAGATGGGATTTTTACCATCAAAGTGCAGCAACCAACCACCCTTCCACTTGAGCAATCTTTCGAAGGAATGTATCCTGTTAAGGAACTGTTGGTAAGAAAAGATCATCTCGAAAATCCGATCAAAATCAGTTTTAAAGGCAACGGAATTGTGGTGCTGGGCAATGTGAAAAGCCAGTGCAACGAGTCGCAAAGCGAATATGTGGCGCTGCTTGATGTTTACATGGATGGCAAAAAAACCGAACAGGTAAGAATGCCTTTCGACTACATCATAAGAAAGTACGACATTTACCATAAGTACATGCTGGACGAGGGGGATCATCTGCTGGAAATCCGGTGGGTGGACCCCGATCCGGCTTTCAGGATTTACTTTAAATCATACGTGGTGTACGGCGAGAAACCGGTTGAATTTATTAATCCAAACATGGATAAATAAGGGAAGATAAAAGTAAAAAGTAAAAAGTAAAAAGATCAAGAACTAACAGTGAATATTAGGAATTAGCTCATGAGTAAAGGTTTCGCTACCGGCAAATTTTTCATCACCAGCTTTTGGCTGGTTTTGGTGTTTTTTGGATGCAAGCAGGAAAACACCGATCCACCCGATCCTCCGGCTTTTGTCCGTTTCTTGGAAAATCAAACCGTGAAAAGCGAGGTGCTGAGCCGCGATATGCGTTATGCCGTTTTGTTACCGGCGGATTACCAGAGTTCCGGAAAGGATTACCCTGTGGTTTATCTGCTTCACGGCTTTGGCGAGGACGAAACCGGCTGGTACGAAGGCGGACGGGTGCAATATTATATTGATCAGAACGCGGCAGTGACTGTTCCAATGATTTACGTGATGCCACAAGGGTTTAACACCTATTGGGTGAACAAATACAACGGGAATTACCCTTACATGGATTACTTCGTAAACGAACTGGTTCCCGCCATTGATTCGCTTTTCCGCACCATCCCCGACCCACAGCACCGGGCGGTGATGGGTTATTCGATGGGAGGCTATGGTGCAATGATTTTACCCGCTAAGAATCCGGCAGTTTTCAAAACCGGGGTGGTGCTGAGCATGTCGTTCCGCACCGATGAGCAATACCTGGTTGAACCTCAGAATGTGTTCGATTACCAGTGGGGACCCATTTTCGGGGGTATTGGGGCAGAGGGCGAAGAAAGGTTAACCGGCTATTTCAAACAATACAGCCCGTTCCATTTTTTTGGAACAACCGGTAGTCCAGCTTTCGACGGCCTCAACCTTTTTATCGATTGCGGCGATGACGAAGAAACCCTTTCGGTAACCAACGATGCCTTTCACGACACCTTAAGGAGACTTGGCATCCGGCACGAATACAGGACGCGAAATGGAGCACACACCTGGTTTTACTGGCACACCGCATTGCCCGAAGCACTCCATTACATCGGGCAGGTGGTGCAGCAAATTCCATATCCTGACGAACCGGAGTTAATGAAGTGTCCTTCTGATATCCACGGTCAAATCATTGTTGAAGAACTCGCTGAAACTGGAATTAATTACAATGTTATTCTTCCCGGTTCATATTTAAGCAGCCAGTTGGTTTACCCGTTGATTGTTTTTCTTCACGACCGTACTGCTGGATCGGAAACTCAGGAATCACAAAATCTTTATGATTATCTAACCTTTGTTAATGGCTGGTATGAACCCTTCGAGGCTATTCTGGTAGAAATTCCATTCCAGGAAAATATTTCCCAGGATGTTTTACAACAAATTTTGGATCATTTAATAGAAAACTACAAAACTGCTGATGACAGAAACCAAACAGTGTTGGCCGGTAATAAAAGGGCGGGAGCATTAGCCTGGGAATTTGCTCCCGGATTATCCGGAAATATCAATGCCTGCATGATTTTCGATGCCAACCTTCCGGAAAATGCTGCTGCTGATAATCCTGACATAGCGTATTATCTCGACATTACCGAAGAAGGCATCAACTACAAAGGGTATCATTCGCTCTATCTTTCCTTGCGGGAAAATGATATTCCTCACGAATACCGCGTCAGGCAGGGAATACCTTCACACAATGCATTGTTGAATGGAATTTTCTTTTCCCAAGGGTTTTTAAACGATCATCTTAAAAATTAGAGCAAATGAGAAAAATCGTTACCATACTTGTTGGATTTTTAATCTTCAGCCTCCTGGCAACAGGCCAGAACGGGCTGCTCATCCAGGAAAGCCTGACGATGAAAAGCCGGATTCTCCATCAGGAAATCCGTTTTTCGGTTTGCCTTCCGGCAAATTATTACGAAACAAACAAGCGCTTTCCGGTGGTTTACCTGCTTCATGGTTTGGGTGATGACGAAACTTCGTGGCTGGAATATGGCCAGATAAGCCATTACGCAGCGAAAGCAGTGGCTGAAAAGGAAATTGTACCGATGATTTTCATCATACCACAGGGTTTCCGGACTTATTATGTAAACGACTACAAAAGTTCGTTTTTGTACCAGGATATGTTTGTAAAAGAGCTGGTTCCGCACATCGACAGCATTTTCCGCACCATTCCCGAAAAGGAAAAACGGGCAGTGATGGGCTATTCGATGGGTGGATTTGGCGCCATGATGCTGCCTTTGAAACACCCGGAAATGTTTGGTATTTCGGTTCCGCTGAGCATGTCGGTAAGAACTGACGGCCAGTACATGACCGAAGATGCGAGCGGCTGGGATGACCAGTGGGGAAGGCTTTTCGGGGAACCCGGTTTTATCGAAACCGCCAGGATTACAGATTATTACAAAAAAAACAGCCCGTTTCACCTGCTTTCGCAAATGTCGACTGACAATTTTACGAACCTGCGCATTTACATGGACAACGGCGACAAGGAACAAACCCTTTGCCGGAGTAACGAAGAACTTCACATCCTGATGCGCAACCTGAATATTCCGCATGAATACCGCGTAAGAAAAGGTGGACATAGCTTCGAGTACTGGTGTTCGGCGCTACCCAACGCTTTTCACTTTATCAGCGATGCCTTTGAAGGGAAACCTTACAGGGGCGATAAACCGGTCATTGTGAAAACCGGGGAAGTATGTGAAAAACAGGTCCAAACACTGAAAACAGGGGAGGATGAAATCACGGTGATTGTTCCGGAAGAATACGACCAAACCAGCCGCCTGTATCCGGTTTTGTTACTCAATGGACATTTTGACCTGACAGAGAAAAAGAGGATAACCGGATTGGTGAATTTAATGACTGAAGAGATTGCTATTTGCCCAATGATATTGGTGTTTTTGAATGAAAAAGATACAACGGGTATTTTTAACACAATAAATTGGGTTGGGGAAAAGGTGAGGATCAGGCAGGGATCCCGTTTCATGGCCATTGCCGGGTATGAAAGTGGGGCAGAAGCGGCCTTCCTGTCTGGATTACAGCCGGAAAAATACTGCGCTGTAATCCTTTCTGACGGAAATTTAACAAAGGAAAAAACAGAAAATCTTACCCAGTTCCTTGAGAAGGAGGAATTGTGGAGAACCTCATTTTTCATCGAAGCTCCTGATGATGGCCGGTATTTTGAAGGAAACGGTTTCCTCCACATCATGCTGAGGGACAAAGATATTTATCATGAATACCGGGTTAGGGAAGGCGATGGCGGATTTGAGTGGTTTTTTCAGGGGCTTCCCGAAATACTCCAGCATACAGCTAAAAGATTTCATAAATAGAAATTAATGGAAAATATAGGATTAATAAAATAATGCCACGAATGCACGAATGTAATAAGTGTATGTCCATAAAGACAGTAAAATGATTTCAGAACAAGAATTAACGATTTTAAATTTTAGAAGTATTGAGAGACCCAGATGATTATCTTTCCTTCAAAAATCGTTAACCTGCCTGCGGCAAGGCAGGTCGGTGTTCCTTGTTCTTAAATCAAAATATTATTGCTTTAAAGACAGACACTATTTATGCAACGGAAGCTAAGATAGGTTTGATTTTAGGCAGGCAAGGTGATACAGTCACGCAAGTTAAAGATTGACGATGTTCAGATTATCATTTTGTGATTTTGTGTTTTAGTGGCAAAAATGAGTTTTTAATATTAACTTAACACTAAGATTATGTTTATCGTAAGTAGTTACACATTGGCGGTCGTTCTGACTTTTGTTACGATGATTTGCTGGGGATCGTGGGCAAATACCCAGAAAATTGCCTCTAAAAACTGGCGTTTCGAACTTTTCTACTGGGACTATGTACTGGGAATCCTGCTGTTTTCGATGCTTTTGGGATTTACCCTTGGAAGCAGTGGCGAAAAAGGAATGGGATTTATCGATAGTATCAGTCAGGCAAGCACCGAAAGCATCATAAACCCCATCATTGGCGGAATTATTTTCAACCTGTCGAACATCCTGCTGGTGGCGGCCATCTCCGTTGCCGGTCTGGCTATCGCTTTTCCGGTGGGTGTAGGGATTTGCATGGTGTTGGGTGTGCTTATCAACTACATTGCCACTCCTTATGGCGATCCGGTTTTTCTTTTTATCGGCGTTGCCATTGTGGTTGTTGCAATTATCCTCGACGCGGTTGCCTATAAAAAGCTTTCGCAAAGCAAGATGAAGACCTCTACCAAAGGCATTATTCTGTCGGTGCTGGCAGGTTTTCTCATGGCCTGGTTTTTCAGGTTTGTGGCAAAGGCCATTGCCGTTGATCCCGAAAATATCTTCCCGGGCATGGCGGAAGCTGGAAAACTCACACCTTATGCAGCATTTTTCTTTTTCGTGATCGGGATTTTCATCAGCAACTTCATCTTCAATACTTACCTTATGAAGAAGCCGATTGAAGGAGCTCCTGTTACTTTTAAACAATATTTTGAAGGAAACTTCAGGAGTCATTTTTCAGGAATTATTGGTGGGATGGTTTGGGCGTTGGGAACTTCACTCAGCTTGCTGGCTGCCAACAAAGCAGGGTATGCCATCTCATTCGGTCTCGGCCAGGGAGCTACCATGGTGGGCGCACTGTGGGGCGTTTTCATCTGGAAAGAATTTAAAGGAGCAACAAAGGCTGTGAATATTCTGCTGACGCTGATGTTTATCCTTTTCACCGCCGGCCTTGGAATGATTATCGTTGCCGGTACAAATTGAGAATTTTTTAGTTCACTTAATAGTTTAACAATTAAAATTTTAATCAAAATGAAAAAACACATTGTTATTTTCGCGCTGGCCATAATGATGGCCATTCCGTTCATCTCATGCAAGAAGGACAGCACAGATCCTCCTTCAGTAACAACAACCACAATTACTGCAATCAGCGAAACTTCGGCTACCGGCGGCGGTAACGTCACCGGGCAAGGAGACGCTGATGTTACCGAACGCGGTGTTTGCTGGAGCACCAATGCCAATCCTACCATTGCCGCCTCAAAAACCTCCGATGGTACCGGAACAGGCGAATTCACAAGCCAACTCACCGGCCTCACTCCAGGGACGCTTTACTACGTTAGGGCCTATGCTACCAACAGTCATGGTACAAATTATGGAGCAGAAGTTACATTTACCACTGCATCACTTGTTAAAGTTATCGGTGTTGTTTACCCCGAAGGTGTTGAAGAATACCAGTTTACTTACGATGCTCAGAACCGCATCCAGAAAATTGATGATTATTGGGAAGGTACTTTGGATAAAACCATCACCTACGACTGGTCGGTTAACGGAAAACTTACCATTACCTCGGGCGAAAATGCCACTGAGTACGACATCAATGCCAATTACATGGTTACAAAAGAATGGTGGAGCGACGATGAATGGGCAGCATACGAATACGATGCCAATGGCTACATGACCAAAGTGATCGAACACTGGGGTGGAGAAGATCACCAGAAAATGGTTGGCGAAATCACCGACGGAAACTACGTAAGGCACACCACCTACGATGACGATGGCGTAACAGCCAAGAAAATCAAGGAATTCTTCTACACCATTGGCGACAATACAAACGCAATCTATCAAACCAGCATGATCGACAACAACACCAAACCAATGGGCAATCTCTTTGGAAAACCTAGCAAAAAGCTGGTTGATTATCTCGAATATTGGGATCCGCGTGAAAATCCGATCGAAAAAGGCAGAACCAACATCGCCTATGAATTCGACAGTAAAAACAGGCCCACAACCATCACCCGCAGCGGCGACGGCTGGCAGGAAATTTATACCTACGAGTATTTTGATTAATGGTAAATACCTGACCAGTTTAAAATCAAATAACAAAAGACAAAAAACAAATAAGCTCCAAACTCAAAAAAAATTCAAAATCCAAACGGTAAAATGATACCTTATCTTTTTGAAATTTAGGATTTTGTAATTGTTATTTATTTGTCCTGCACGTGCGGGATTGTGATTTGATTTTTGAGATTTCTTATCAACGAGTTCAGGTAACTAACAGACTGTTTACAAAGAGTTCCCCGGAACGTTTCGGGGAACTCTTTTTTCTGATCAGGAATCTTACAATAGCGTTTTAATTTATTAAGAACAAACCTACCTTAATAAATTATGCAACATTTACGATGTTGGGAATCTGGATGATGAATCATTCTACAATTATACAACATCTACGATGTTGAAAAATGAGATCATTAGTGTCAGGATAAGAAAAATGAGATTCCTCACTTCGTTCGGAATGACCGGTCATGGTTTTATTGAGGAGGGGGAGAGAGAGTCGGGCGGCGAAGCCGCCCGACCCTCTCTCCCCAAAATCCCGCTGCAACCAGATCATTCCGATGGAGTCCCGAAGCGCTTCGCCTGCCTGGCGGCAGACAGGCTTTCGGGACGACTGAGGAACCCCCTTCTTCCAGGCTTTCAACTATTTGCAAAAATGTGTCATTAGTAGCGACTTGTATTGAGTCCCGCACATGCGGGATCGAAATAAGCGAGGAATCCCCACATCAATTTTATATTCTTGTCGGATACTACTGATTAAAAATGAAATAAACCCGAATTGAAAAGTTTAGAAAATCTAAACCATATTAAAAACCGGATAAAAGCACATTTAAAATGAAGAACACAAAAACTTACGGATTGATTGGTGGCATTGCCTTCCTGATAATTATGATTTTGTTGCCACTTCCTGACGGCATGTCTCCCGAAGCGCGTAATGCCGGAGTGGTGGCCCTTTTTATGGCCATTTGGTGGATCACCGAAGCCATCCCGGTTTATGCAACGGCTTTTGCTCCCATGGTTTTGTTCCCGTTGTTGGGTATTTTACCTGCAAAAGATACAGCCATCAACTACGGCCATGACCTGATTTTGATGATGATTTCCGGTTTTTTCATCGCCAAAGCCATCGAAAACCACGGGCTTCACAAGCGGATTGCCCTTTTACTGATAAAAGCCCTGGGCACCAGCAGAGCCAGGATTTTGCTCAGCATCATGATTGCCACGGCATTTTTATCGATGTGGATTGCCAACATCACCGCAGCTTTAATGATGCTGCCCATTGGTTTGGCCATCATTTTTAAAGAAGAAACCCTGGATGAACCCGGAAGTAAATTCGATACGGCCGTCATGCTTGGAATTGCTTACGCTGCAAGCATCGGTGGAACGGCTACATTAATTGGTTCCCCCACCAACCTGATTTTTACGGGAATGATGAATAAAATTTTCCCCGCCGCTCCTTCGTTCACTTTTTACTCTTGGCTTAAAATCGGAATCCCACTCATGCTCATTTTCCTGCCGGTTGCCTGGTATTATCTGGTAAAATATTTCAATATCGAAGGCAGCATTCCAGGAAACCGGGAGTTGATTCTGGACGAACTGAAACAACTTGGAGCCATGTCGCCCGGCGAAAAGAGGGTGATGTGGATTTTCGTTTTCACCGCCGTTGGCTGGGTTTTCAGGGAAGATCTGGTGATCGACACCTTTGTCATTCCCGGATGGAGTACTTTGTTGGGAATGAGCAAATATGTGAGTGACAGCACGGTAGGTATGTTTTCGGCCATGCTGCTTTTTATGCTTCCTGCCGGAAAAGCCAAACGCCTTCTCGACTGGAAACAGGCCAAAGAAATTCCCTGGGGTGTGGGAGTAATTGTTGGCGGAGGTTACGCCCTTGCCGAAGGTTTCAAAGTGACTGGTCTGGCTACCTGGCTTGGCGAGTCGCTCTCGTTTATCAGCGGCCTGCCATTTATTTTTGTAGTTTTTATAGTTGTTGGAGTGGTGCTGCTGTTCACAGAAATGAATTCGAACACAGCCACAGCCAACATTTTCCTTCCTATCCTGGCAAGCATCGCTGTAGCAGGGGCTATCAATCCCGTCCTGCTGCTAATCCCTGCCACGTTTGCTTCTTCATTTGTGTTTATGATGCCCGCCGGAACCGGCCCCAATACCGTGGTTTTTGGCAGCAACCGGCTCACTGTCCCCGACATGTTTAAGTGCGGCTTCGGACTAAAAATAATCAGCATGATTTTCCTTCCTTTGATCCTTTATGTGCTGATTGTTTTTGTGCTGGGAATGGAGTTTGCGCTGCCAGCGTGGGCGGGGTAATTGGTAAAAACGCTGACTTCCTGGCCAGTATTAAAAATTGGTGTTGTATTTTTTTGATTTCCTATAAAAATAAGATGTAATCACTTTGTCTTCGCCCACACCCTTTTCCCGTCAAAGGTTACGGCAATTTTCATAATGTTGGTGCAGCCCTGCTGGCGGAGGGTGGTTTCGTACTGACGGTCTTCGATTTGTTGGAGGGCGGCTGCGAGGGTTTGGTCCTTGGTTTCGTTGTTGAAAGTGTCAATGGATTTGAGTTCCATGATGATGGCTTGTTTGCTCTTGTCTTTGGGAATTACACTTACATCAAAGCGGCCGTATCCGGATTCTTTTTCTGAATACACCTCGTACCGGTCTTTCAAATCGATGAGCATCCCTAACAAAAATGCCTGAAACACCCGTTCTACTTCTTTTGTTTTGCGGCCAACGTTAAAATACGAAAGGGTTTCAAGCACAAATTTCGAGAGAATCCGCTCAAAGGTTTTAATGTCGCTGGCGATTAAGGCGTTGAGCATGTCGTCTAATTCTTTACTGCCGATACTATCCTCAAACCATTGAATAATTGTATCAAAATAAATCAGTCTGAGCTCTTCGTTGGGAATTGAAAGATCATAATACAAACGGCTACCTTTCAGTTCTTTAAAACGAGCTTTCAGGTATCCTGTTTGTACAAGAAACGATAAGATAAACCGCTGTTTGTTCAGTAAATTCTCAAAAGATATGTTTTCTTCAATGGAAATATGTACAGGAATATTATTGAGTAGATTCTCAATATCCTTCTTTACGGTTTTATCCGAATCTTTGATGAGACTGTGGACAAGCGCATTGGCGCTGGTGCTTAGCCAGTAGGGTTTAAATTCGCCGTTTGAATCGGCAAAACATAAGATGGACCACGGATTGTAAATTTCTTTGTTGCCAAAATAGTAACCATTATACCATTCTTTCACTTGCGTGCCAGCATTTTCCAAACCAAAATCATCCAGAAACTTATCTACTTCTCCTTGTGTAAAACCAAACCAGGTGTTAAATTTTTCCGATAATACCGAATACACTTTTACATTGTTCAGATCGCTGAACATCGATTCTTTGGAAACACGCAGGATTCCGGTTACGATGCCTTTTTGAAGGTACTCGTTGCCTTTCAGTGTATTGCCCAAAAATATGCGCAATAAATCGATGGCTTTTGTATAAAAACCATTCAGGTAGGCTTCGTGTATGGGAGTGTCGTATTCGTCAACGAGTATGAATACCTTTTTTTGATAGTATCGGTGCAGTAATTCAGAAAGCAGTAACAAGGATTCACTCAAAAGGGATTCGTCGGCTTTTTCTTCGATAATATTTAGAAACTTCTCCACTTCTGCTTTGTAGAACAGGTCATTTTCTAAAATGTAATCATATTCCTTGAAAACTTTGGCTATTACAGACTTAATGGAGTAAAATATTTTTTCGTAACTATCTCCCTTACATGATTTAAAACTCAACGATACAACTGGGTATTGGCCAAAATGTTGCTCAAAAACCGGACTTTTTGTAACGGCCAGTCCATCAAAAAGCCGCCGGTTATCTTCTAAATTTTTGTTGGATAAAAAGTAATGAAGCATGCTCATGTTGAGCGTTTTACCGAAACGGCGCGGTCGTGGAAAGAGCATAACATCGGAAACATCGTGAAGCACTGCTTCGATAAAAAGTGACTTGTCAACGAAGTAGGCATTATGTTCTCTCAGTTTCTTAAAATCATCAACACCAATAGCAAGTTTTTTCATGGCTAAAACATTTGAGGCAAAAATACGGAAATTTTAGTCTTACAGTTTTTCATGTCAAACATGCAGAGCTGTTGGATTTTAAATATAAACCTGTCAGCCCGGTAAATTTGGACTGACAGGTTTTATCAAAAAAGATTTTTGGATAAGCAATTATTGTATCACAACCCTTTTTATGACAATGCTTTCATCTGATTCAATTTTCAACAGGTAAATCCCTGGTTGCAAATCGCTAACATCCACGTTGGTAAGGTTGTTTTGGATTTCAAACGTTTTTATCATCCTGCCTTCAGCGGAGATGAGGGTTCCGAACCCTTCAAGGGTTCGGAA
>Ga0172375_10003270_pt1 | contig 24733 bp, 16 predicted proteins | sample LakKiv1m_FD_114537 | JGI IMG/M metagenome (GOLD analysis project Ga0172375, IMG submission 114537) | Freshwater microbial communities from Kabuno Bay, South-Kivu, Congo - kab_092012_11.1m | ecosystem: Environmental > Aquatic > Freshwater > Lake | place: Democratic Republic of the Congo...
ATGTTGGGACCGACGTAAAAGTTCACAGTAACGGAAGGTATAAAATGACAGGAAGCAAGAAAGTGATAGGCGACATATCCTCTTGTGAGCGCATATGGCTCGTAGGTTCAACAAAAATCACAGGGGATGCCGCCGCGCCTACGCTCACGTACAGTGGCACCGCAATTTCCGGAACCAAGACTGTTGGCCCGGTTACTGCTGTTACGATTCCAGACATTGACCTGACGCCCTACTATAACCAGGCGCTTGCAAATGGACAAGTCTACGCCGGGAACCAGCATTTTTCCGGTTCAGACGATCTTGCCCCAGCCGGTGGAGTCATGTGGGTGAACGGCGACCTTAAGATCAGCGGGTCCGGCCGACTTATCGGTTGTTTCATTGCAACTGGCGATATCAGGAACAGCGGGAGTGGCGATCAAGTACAGGTAGAGAAATATCCCGCGTTCGTAAGCAGGGACGGCGACATTGATATCAGCGGAAGCGGCAAGTCGCATGGCCTCATTTATGTCAGGGTCGGTGATTTTGACAAGACTGGCAGTGGCGATCACACTGGTTCCATCATCTGTAATGCCGCGTTCGATGCCGCCGGCAGTTGGTGCACAGTGGTCTACGAGGATTCGACTCCGGTGGCGCCTGGCGGTGGCGGCGGTGGTGGCGGCGGCAGCACGCCTGCGGACAACATCGGGGTTTCAGCCTGGCAGAAATAATCACGTAACAACTGCGCTTGCAGATCGGGCGCAGGATGTCTTGTCTGCGCTTCGGTAATCTATCGGCGGTAACTGTCCGGGTTTTCGCCCAATCTCATACTCACCCTTAAAGGAGCAGTTGACAGGATGTACAGGATGTTGGTTCTGGTAGATCAACGTAAATCCTTAGAAAGTTGTTTGCAAGCGCCTCATAGAAAATGCAGGTAGCCCGCGAATCTACGCGAATTGACGCGAATAGAACTAACCACGAATGAACACGAATTTGGGAATGAAGAAGCCGCTGGATGGCGAGAGGGGTGACAGGATGTGCATCGCGTTGCGGCGTAGCCGCAATGCAGCGCGGGATACGGCACAAGCGCAAACCTGCAAGGATGATGGTTTTGCAAGAGTCGTTTGGCGGGATCAGGCAGGCTTGCGCTTGATGCCGTATCCGTGCCGCCTCCGCTTCGCGGTGCGCGATGCCTGATCTCGCTAAATTCGCCTGATTCGCGGGCAGCAGATATTTCTTTTACAGCCTATGGTACGCCACTGTCCTGTATCCTGTTAACGGTCAACTCTTCGTGATCTGCTCTTTTTAGGCTCACACATTCTGTCAGTCCTTCACTGATCTCCCGAGCAATACTCCGGGGGCAGTTTATTGTCTGTATTCTTCGCTGACAAACGATCCAATCATGTGCATAATTACATGGTGGAACTCTTGTGGAATTATTGGTCGAAAGCGGGGTGCGTATCAGTGGATTGCCGTCGTGATATTTTTCGATATTGCCGCGTTCTCGCCGCATTTCTGGGCATAGGAGCCTTGATATTCGCGACTTCTGCGGTCGGAAACGACGCTGCAGAGCGGACGTATCCTGCGTCGGCAGCGGATACTGGCACGGTCCTGGTACGGTTTCGCGATGGAACTCCATCATCGGTCGTTGCCGATACGATCAAGACGGTCAAGGGCGCATTAATAAGGAGACAAAGCCGACGCGGGGGGGTATACGTGCTGAAGGCCGGTTCTCGCGAAAGCGCCGGGAGCCTCGCAGGTGAACTTGCCCGCAATCCGGCCGTGCTGTGGGCGCAGACAGATGTTGCGCGTAAAGCTATACCAAAGACGATTCCGAATGACCTTTATTTTGTCAACCAGTGGCATCTGCGAAATACGGCGCAGAACGGGGCGTTCACAAATCGCGACATTGCGGCTTCAGTCGCATGGGATTATACTTACGGTTCGTCCTCTGTCGTGATCGCCATTCTAGACGACGGATTCGATCTTGCGCACGCGGATCTGGCGGCAAACGTATACAGCAACGCGCTGGAAGGTGTTCCGGGAACGGACGGCGACGGAAACGGTTATACTAACGACTGGCGCGGATGGGATTTTGTCGGGAACGACAATAATCCTTCCGCGGAGGCCGGTGATGACCACGGCACGGTCATGGCCGGGATGGCGCTCGCGGTCGGCAACAATTCCATCGGGGTCGCCGGCGTGGCATACGGGTGCAAGCTGCTTCCGATCCGGGTTGCCTCTGACGCCGTCACAGCGGGCATGTGGGCGGAGGCAATCGATTATGCGGCCGGAAAGGCGGATGTAATTGCCATCAGTTATTACATTCCGGCCGAGCCTGTCGTGTACGAAGCGCTGAACAACGCTCTTCTTAACGGCAGGGGCGGCAAGGGGTGCGTTGTGCTGGCCGCGATCGGCAACGACGGAGTGCTGCGCCGGTACACCAGCGATTGCGCCGCGTCGCCCGAGGTAATAACCGTGTCGGGCAGCACGACTTTCGATCACAAGCCATGGTACGCAGATTACGGCGCCCCGGTGCGGCTGGTCTGCCCGGCGGGCGGCGGCTGCGATTCGCTGCTTACGATTGATCGCACCGGCGCTGCGGGCTACAGCACAAACGACTATGTATATCTGGGAGATTTCGGCACTTCGCCAACCTGTCCGCAGGCGGCGGGAGTGGCCGCCCTGGTGCTGTCGCTGCATCCGGATTGGACATCGTTGAAAATAAGACGCGCGCTGGAATCTTCGTGCGACCGGATTGACGCGCAAGCTTTTCCATACGGCAGCAGGGGAAGCAATATTCGCTATGGTCATGGCAGGCTTAACGCGGGTTCGGCAGTACCCTGGACTCCTGGCACATGGGATGGCTATGAACCCGACGATTCGATTCTCTCCGCTGTCGAGATAACCGACGGTGAATTTCAATACAGGTCTCTTGCCACTAACAACGATGCCGACTGGGTAACGTTCGCTGTCACGAATTACACGCGAATACGGTTCACGGTGATCGGATCAACTAATGTTAATCTGGAGCTCTATGATTCCTCTACCAATTTTATCTGCGGGTACGAAACCAACTGGCCGGCTTTCTGTCATCTTACCACCAACTTGTCAGCAGGGCGGTATTACACTAAGGCCTCGGGTTTTGCCGGCGCTGCTGTCGCAGAATATGCGCTCCATTATGGTGTGATCAATTTCACGGATTCATACGAACCTGACAATTCGACAAACAATGCCCGCTCTTTGTCGCCGGGGACCATGCAGTTCAAAACATTGTTTCCAACGGGCGACGTTGACTGGGCGGCCTTCAGCCTTTCGTCTTCAACATATATAGACGTCATGACCATGGGCGAGTGGAACGGATACCTTGAGATGTCTCTCTATGATTCGGGCAGCAACCTGCTAGGGTACAGCTATAATACGAGCGCCGTGGCCCGTTTGACAGGCACGCTCGGATCGGGAACGTATTATGTAAAGGTTAAGGAGAAGGATAGTTATTCCGTCTCTTCGTATCAATTGCTTCTCGAAACGGCCGCTGCCGACGCCAATGAGCCGAACAATACGTCAAACCAGGCGACAGCCATTGTGTCCGGTCAGAGAATATCCGGGACCATCCATCCCACGAACGATTACGACTGGTTTGTATTTGAGCTGACGAACACGGCGAATATCATTGTGTTGACCGACACCATAAATCCTTTACTGGACGTGGATAAATTCGGCGATACGATCATACGGATCTACCGGGAGGGCGACGATGCGCCTCTCGGCGAGGATGACGACGGTAACCGCGGTCGTTTTTCGGCCATGACAGGTTATGGCATGCCCGCCGGACGCTACTGCGTGAGAGTGGCATCCTATCCCGGTACGTACTGCATGGATTATTACCTCGCGCTGGATGTGTTCGATTCACCGGTTGATATCGGAACCTTTTCGCGTGTGACGAACGGGATTTCGCTGGAATGGAGCGGCGATTCGTCTTTTACTTACGAGATTCAATACAGGGACAGTCTGGTAGGAACGCAGAGCTGGGGTATGGCGGAACGATTAACCGGTCGCATAGGCCGGAACTCGTGGACTGACAACGGATCGGGTACCGGATTGAATCCATCTGTTGCCACGCAAAGATTTTACAGAATCATTTCGCGATAGACAGGGAGAGCAATGAACAGCAAACGGATGGCGATGGCGATCGTATCAACTGTGGCGGCGACTGTCGCGGTCGGCGCTGTTATGTGGGTTAAAATCAGCGGAGAACGTAATGATGCCGTTGAAAGGATAATCGGCGATTTGAATTCGAAACCTGCCCCTTGTGCTGTTGTTGTGACGGGGGCGCCCGGCAGGGCGGATGTCCGGCAACATGCGCCGATGCCGGGACTTGCGTTAACGGATATTCCACCGGATTCGATTGTATATCCTTTCCCTTCGCTTTCCGTGCCGGGATCCAAACGCGGGCGTCCAGAGGTTCTTGACGGGAAGCCGTCATGGCGTGAGCAGAGGGCGTTTGTACGCGACTGGGCGGCCCGTGATCCCAAGGCTGCCGCACAATGGGCCGTGGTTCATATAAAGGATGGCGGCGACCGTGCATTCGCAGTCAGGACTGCAGCCATGGCATGGTCGTCAAAAGATGCAAAGGTTGCGCTGGTGTGGGCCGACGGGTTGACCAATGAAGCTGTCCGTGAATCGGCATTGTGCGCGGTATTTGACGCATGGGCGGCTAAAGATCCTGCAGCCGCGGCTGCAGCGTTGTCGGGAATAGGCGACTTTGGAAAGAGGGATCTTGTTCTCGGCAGCATTGCATTGCAGTGGTGCCGGCAGGACGCGCGAGCGGCATTGGCATGGGCATGGAAACTGCCTGCCGGCCCGGGGCGTGTATACGCATTGTCGAACATAGCCCGGCTGATGCAGTTGGATAAGAAGAGTTCGGTCGCGCTTGATGGAAAGACTTCGGACCCTTCGCTGCTGGCGCTGGCATCGCTTGTTTCCGGGTCTGATTTGCAGGAAGCGGCGCGGAAGATCGCACTTCAATTGCCGGGCGGCAGGGAGGTTTCACCGGCAATCGCCTTGCGCGCAGGCTGGTGGGCAGTGAGGGATCCGGAAGCTGCCGTGGCATGGGCCATGCAAATGCCGGCCGGCAGGGACGGGGAACAGGCGCTTGCAATTGTGGCGCAGGCTCTTGCTCCAACCGATCCTAAAGTTGCGGCCAGGATTGCGGCTCTCATGCCGGCGGGGGAAAAGAAAAACGCCACTGTCAGGAGGGTGGCCGCGGAATTGAGCAAGCATGACGCGGCGGCGGCCGGGCAGTGGGCGGAATCGCTGCCGGCCGATGGTTCCAGGGAAAGCGCTGCGGCTGCTGCAGCAGGAGCGCAGTTGCCGGACCCGGGTGCGCAGTTTGTGCTTAACGACATTTTCTTCAAGGATATGTCCCTGGCCGTTACTGTGGCGGAGCAATTGCCGGACGGAGAAATGCGCGACGGTGTTATTCACGCGGTTGCAGTCGAATGGGCCCGGACAGACCCGGTCGCAGCGATGGGATGGGCTGCAGCCCAGTTGCCGCCCGGCCGGATATCGGATACCGCGGAAAAAGCGATAATCTGGGACTGGACCGCGCGCGATCCCGATGCTGCGGTTCAATGGGCCGTGGGCTTGGAAGGCGAAATTGAGCGGGGTCAATGTTTATCTGAGGTGGTGCAGGCTTCCGCGAGGATCAGGCCGGGGCGTGCTGCGGAACTGTTGGAAATCATGCCGGCAGGAGATATCAGGAATTTCACAGTCGGCCAGGTCGCATTTCAATGGGCAGTGCGGGAGCCGGCTGCGGCCGCAGATTGGGCTGTCAATTTATCCACGGAGCAGGGCAGGGATTATGCGATATCACGCGTGGCAGCATGTAAGGCTGGCGCCGGTGTTGACAATGCGTTGTCATGGGCATCTGCGCTTCCGGACGGATTGTTGCGTGACAGTGCGCTGGGCGGCATTGCCGGGGTGCTTGCGATAACAGATGTCGAGAGGGCCGGTTCCATCGCCGGAGGTTTGGTGGAGGGAGTCGGTCGCGAGCAGGCATTAAGCGCAATCGGCGCCCGATATGGCCGGAAAGATCCAGCCGGGGGCGTAATATGGATCGAGTCGCTTCCCCTTTCGCGGTCCAGGGATATTGCCGTAGGTTCCTATACACTGGCGCTTGTTGAGTCCGCACCTGAAACGGCATGCAACCGGGCAATGTCAATCACAGATACGGCGCTAAGACTTTCCACGCTAGGAAGCGGGGTTAAAACATGGGCGGAATCCAATCGAACGGCTGCCATGGCATGGGTAACGGGTTCATCCCTGTCCCCGTCGGATAAAGACGCTATCCTGCTGAAATTCCGGGAATAATTTTCAACTGAAAAGGGACATACGTTCTGTGCGATAATAGAGGAGGTCGTGGGTTTGTACGGCGTTGAGGATCAGGCAAGTACGGGGCAGACGGTGAAATCGGGGCGGGGAAGGGCGGTTTGTCCTAAAGGAGCGATTACGATCAGGATTACGATTATGAGGTTTGAAGGTCTCGGCAAAGCGGTACACGTACACGAAAAGACAACGAATCGAGTACGTGAACGAGAACGGGTACGTGTACGGAAAAGCCGTGCGCTAGCACCTCCTCTTGTTTTGCGCGTCTGGCTTCTTCTACCTGGTCTTGCTTCAGAGACCTGCTGGCGGAAATTTCAGAGCGGAGATGAGCCATCGGTGAGCCTGTATTATGTCGCGCAGGTATTCGACTTTTGCATTTTTTGGGACGCCTGGCAGGTGCCGACAAGTTTGTAATGCGGCGCGTCGGGCGACACTTCCGCCAGAGGGGGCACGGCATTGCTCTTGGCGAAACAGTTTACTCGCTCCCACCTTCCGCTTTTGCTTTTCCCCCGGCAGCGGATTGCCGATGGGCGCATGTTGTTGTCAATTCGTGCTTTTTTGTCTTGAATTTGCCGCTGAATGTGGCAAGGGTGTTTGATTGAGATTTATTCAGGCTGGAGGTTTTCGCAATGTGGTTTAATGACGAACTTGTCGAGAGGGAAACATGGGGTTCGGGCAGAGGGCGCGGAAACCGACGCAGGCCGGTGCTGGAGGTTAATGCACGGCTGCGGGATGGCAGGACTCGCCTGTTGACGCGGATGGTCGGGGTTGTGCTGTTTCTTGTTGCGACGGTTGCCGTGGCGGCGCTGGGAAGGCTCGGGTTTCTGGAAGCTGAGCGGGCTGTTTACTCCAGCAACGTGGAATACCGTGTTACCAATGTTGTCTTCGAGTGCCATGGAAGCGACGAATTGCGCCGGTATGTCGAGTCCAAGCTGCATTCTCTGGAAGGTACAAATCTGTTCGCGATCGACTTGCAGAAAATGCACGGGGAGCTCTCGGCGATTCCGCATGTGAAAACAGTATTTATCCGGCGGCGTCTTCCTGAAACACTTGAAGTGCTTGTGAAAGAACGGATGGCTGTTGCGAGGCTCGGCAATCCGGGAGACGAGAGGAGATGTTTCCTGGTGGACGATGAAGGCGTAATTTTTATGGCAAGTTCAGACGCATCGCGCATGCAGGCTAGGTTAAGGCCGGTAATTCGGGGATATACAGGAGACAGTCACAGCCCGGGCGAAAGGCTGGCGCGGGAACTTGGCGACGCACTATTGTTGCTTGACGTATGGATGACGCGGGACGTGGGCAAGGGGATTCAAATTGAAGAAGTTGCAGAGATGGGGCGGGAGATTCATGTCCGGTTGAAGGGCGGGCCCGTGGTAGCTCTACCGCGCAGCGATTCCATGGCGGACGAGGATTCATACAGGACTGCGATCGAGGGCCGGCTGGCATACCTTCAGATTGCAATAAGAAAAGCGGATGCCGCAGACCGGCCGTTGCAGACTTTAAGCCTTGTCCAGGACGATTACACCCATACGTGTTACGGGACTCCCCGATGGGACAGAAAGGATTAAACGATGCCGTCGGATCCTGTTGTTGCGCTGGAGGTCGGCACCTCCAAGGTTGTTGCGCTTGTCGGTGAGACCCGTGAAGACGGCCGTCTTACCGTGATCGGGATGGGTGAGCACGCTTCAAAAGGTGTTCGCAAAGGGGAGATCGTGGACGTGGAGAATGCGGCCGCGTGTGTCCGCAGCGCCCTTCATGCCGCCGAGGAAAACGGGCAGGTCATGATCAGGCGTGTGCATGTCGCCTTATCCGGCGGGCATATACAGAGTGATATAAACCGCGGCAGTTGCCGGGTTATGGGGGCCGGGGGTGAAATAACGCGCGCCGATATCGACCAGGTAATGGATCTGGCGCGCGCAATGAATATGCCGCCGGAACGAGAGGTGCTTCACTCGATAGGCCGCCAGTTTTGCATTGATGACGATCATTTTGTCATGAATCCTGAGGGTCTCGAGGGAGCTAAATTATCCCTTGATATGATAGTGATCCATGGAATTCGCAACAGGCTTCGGAATACCGTAAAAGTTGTGCAGAATCTTCCCATGGATGTGCAAGACGTTGCTTTCAGCGGGTTGTGTTCCTCGATGGCTGTATTGAGTCCGGAGCAGAAGGAAATAGGCGCTATTGTAATTGACCTGGGCGGGGGAACTACCGGGTATGTTGCCTATTCGGGCAAGGTTATGGCGGCAATCGGATCGCTGGGAGTTGGGGGCGATCATATTACAAACGATATCTCGCTTGCCTTCGGGATTTCCGCCCGGCAGGCGGAGATGTTGAAGCGGGAGCACGGGGCTGCGGAGGTGGATATTGCTTCGAGGGGGCGGAGAGTTACGCTTCCGCCTGAGGTTGGCTTCCCGGGGCGGTCTATCAACCTTGCTTCTTTACAAACTGTAGTCAATGCGCGTATCCATGAGATTTTCAGGATGATCAAGGTGAAACTCGACCCGCTAGGCTTGAACGGGATCATCGGATCGGGAGTCATACTGACTGGCGGAGGCTCAAGATTGCATGGCGTTTGTGGGCTGGCTGAGCGGGTGTTCAATCTTCCATGTCGCGCAGGTGCGCCGTGGGATGTTGACGGTCTGGCATCCGCCGTTGAGAATCCGGAATACACGACTGCCGTAGGGATGTTGCGGTATGGTTTTGCAAATGCCAGGGCGAAACCGCCGTTTTCATGGCGTGAGTTTCTGAAACGGCTATTCGGGAGCGGATCATGACACAGCAGTTTCCCGCGCAGAGTGCAGGCTTGTCGCAAGGGATCGCCTGTATTATGGGACTTGGAAGGGCGGGTTGTGCAATCATAGGACGGCTGGCCATGCGCCGGCCCGTCGGTCCTGCGCTTGCGGCTGTGCACACAGACGCCAAAGTCCTCTCGGAATGCACGGCTCCAACCAAGTTGCAGATAGGCAAACGCGCTACGCTTGGGCTCGGCGCAAGCGGCGACCCGGATCTGGGACGGCGCGCCGCTGAAGACGACATGGATTTGTTGAGGGGTTTTTTCAGCGGGAAGGATATTGTTTTTATTGTCGCTGGACTGGGGGGAGGGACAGGGACCGGGGCTGCACCTGCGCTGGTAACTGCGGCACAGGATGCCGGCGCTCTTACCATATGTTTTGTCGCAATGCCGTTTTCAATTGAAGGTTCGGGACGCAGGGATCGCGCAGAAAAAGGTCTCGTTGAGCTGACGGGGATTGCCGACCTGACAATCGCGGTTCACAACGAAAAGCTTTTCGATCCCGCCGACAGGCAGATCAGCCTGCAGTCGGCGTTTGAAAAAATAGCCGATGCCCTTGATACCGGGATTTTCGCGATGTGGAAGCTGGTTTCCCGGCGAGGTCTCATCAATGTGGACTTTGCCGATTTGCGCAATTTCACGAAAGACAAGGCGCAGCCGTGTGTGTTCGGATACGGATACGCCGGAGGCGCCAACAGGGCTGACGTGTCAAGCGAGGCTGCATTAAAGAGCCCGTTGCTGGGGGGCGAATCGATTGCGGCGGCAGAATCGCTTCTGGTGAGCGTGATAGGTGGCCCCTCTCTGACGCTTTCCGAGGTGAACAGGATCATGGCGAAAGTTACAGAGGCATCCAGGCGGGAAACACGGGTGTTCATGGGTGCGTCCGTGGATGAAGAAATGGGCGACAACCTGCTTGTGACCGTTATTGTGCCTTCAGCAGACAGGACGGCTGATCCGCCTGGCGGTTCTGCGGTTGGCGCAGACGGTCAGCCGGCGAGCGTGGAAAAAAAGAAAACCCGGACGAAAACCACACAGGACATCCTGCCGCTGACTACTCTCGGCAAAGGCCGGTTTAAAGATGTGGAACCCACGATTTTTGAAGGGGAAGACGTGGATACTCCGACGTTCATAAGGCGGAATATTCCCATAGACAAATGAAGCCATCATTGTGGTCACAATTCACCGGACATGAAGCCGGCCGGCTTGTTCAGTTTATCAAGTATGGAATATGCGGCGGAATAGCCACGGCAGTGGATATGTTCCTCTTTTATCTTGCGGCCGCGGTAATGTTTCCGGCATTGAAGGGTGATGATCCGGCGGTTACTCATCTCGGCTTGCCGGCTGCGGATTTGGCTGATGGCTCCAGGGCAATTAACGCGATGGTGGATAGTGCCATTGCCTTCATTTTTTCCAATCTCACGGCCTATATCCTTAATGTAAAGTGGGTTTTTAAATCGGGCCGCCATAAACGAGCAACCGAGATAGGGTTGTTTTACGCGGTTTCCGGCATTAGTTTGCTTGTGGGTAGCGCGGTAGTGTTCTGTCTCATCAATTACCTGCATGTTAAAACCACATACGCATATGTCAGCAAGGTGTTTGTTTCTCTTATGATCAATTATGCGGCACGGAAATACTTGATTTTCAAAGGCTGAATCGGTCTGTAGTAACTATTGGCGCATGTCTTGCGGGAAAGGCAGGGTATACATTGCCTCAGGCATCAAGAGGCATGTGGGATTGCAGACGCCCTGTTCGCGGAGCTTTGCGACAGCCGCGGCGATAGCCGATTCCGCATCCGGAGCCTTTTCCATATGCATATCCGCAGCATCTTTTTCCGGCATTTCAGTAACGAGGATTGCCTTTGAGCCGCGTATGCGCGTTGAAAGGGCGGTCTGCCCAAGTATTTCCGGCGATTTCCGGAGTCCTGCGTATATGTCATTAATACCCGGTTGGGTGACCCAGTATCGGAAAGCTTCGTTGCCGAGGCCTTCGGGGCATGGTGCAAGAAGAACGATTCGTCCTCCTGGTTTAACGGCCCGGTCTGCGTTAAATAACGCCTTGTGCGCTTGAATCCATGTGGAAGCGCCAGATGCCACCGCGATTACAATATCGGCTCTTTCCTCTATATCGCACCTGTAAATACGTTCCGCGAAGCGGCATGCCGCCCGGTGCGCCAGATCAATATCCCCGGCGAAAATACCGGCCAGTTCGCCACTGGGCGACAAAACGGTGTTGACTATGAAAGCCGTCCTGACCATTCGCGCGGATTCCAGCATTTCCTCGGCGACGGGATTGTTGTCCAGTAAGCCTGGCGCGACTCCCGGATGAATCCTGTTTTCCAAGGGATCCAAAGTCAGGCTGTGATTATGGGCGATGGTATCGCGTGCCGCAAGTCCCGGAACGAGGGATTTTCTGCCGCCGCCGAATCCTGCGTGGTAATGGTAAAGAACGCTCCCTGTCAGGATCAGGTTGTCCGTCTCCACAGCCATGCGGTTGACCCGCACGGTGTGACCGCGGATGGTTTTTCCGACTTCCATCAACGAAGCGTTGTCGTCGGGGTTATGCAAGCGAATCCTGTCCCTGAACCTTTCAGCCATAGGCTGCCCCAGGATTTTGCGTATATCGTCGGCAGATGGATGCCTGTGAATGCCGGATGCAACCAGAATGAACATTCGATCCAGAGCGCATCCCCTGGCTGTGAGCCCATCGACAAGCAATGGCAATACCCGGTCAACAGCCGTTTTTCGCGTATGGTCGGAAACAACGATACACAGGGAACCGCCGCGCTTGACCAGCGAGAACACGCTGGCGCCTTTAACGATTTGATTTTCCGGGAGAACGGGCGAGTGCAAACTGTGTAAAACTGCCGCCCGATCGCATGGTTTCCCCGTGTTTCCACAGGTAAGCACGCCCAAGTTCTTCAATCCTGGCGGTAAATTGGGAAGTGTATCTGTCATGATCAGTAAATCAGGATAATACGCATCTCCTGCTTATTAACAAGCTAAACCCTTGCGATGGGGCATGCTGGGGCGCATGCTTAATCCCCCTCTTGTCCGTGGCTGTTTTTTTTCGCATTGAAATCCCCCCCGGAAATAGTTAAGGTAATTGTTTGCGTTTATAATCAATCATATCGCGACAATTACTGGGGATGAAAATGAAAACCGAACAGGCGCTGGAGATACTTCGCCAGACCGGGGCGTTACTTTCCGGTCATTTCGAATTACGATCGGGCCTGCATAGCGCAGAGTATTTCCAGTGCGCATTGGTGTTGCAGCATCCTGACAAGGCGGGTCTGATGTGCAAGGCGTTGGCCGATAAGGTATTGAAAGGCTTGGGCGGAATTGACGGAATTAAAGCCGTAATTGCACCCGCATTGGGAGGTCTTATTGTCGGGCATGAGCTTGCCCGTATATTGGGGAAGAGGTTCATATTCGCAGAAAAGGAGAACGGCAAACTTGTGCTTCGCCGAGGTTTCAAGATAGAGGCCGGCGGGGAATACCTGGTGGCCGAAGATGTGGTCACAAGAGGCGGACGCGTGCAGGAGACTATTGATATAATTGAAAAAGCCGGAGGCAAGGCTGTTGCAGTGGCGGTGATGGTGAATCGCAGCGGGGGAAAGGCTTCCTTCGGTTGTCCCATGTACAGCCTGATTGAAATGGAACCGGTGGTTTATGAGCCGGCCAAATGTCCTCTTTGTGCGAGCGGCGAACCGTTTGCTCATCCCGGGTCTTAGCAGGAGCCGGTTGCGGGCGGCTGCAATTGATGTATTGACGGGCCGCGGTGCGGGGCGAGGCCGGTTGCGGATGCGGGCATCCGCCGGCAATGGAAGAAAATTATGAACCAGCGCAGAATTGTGTCTTTACTGTTGGCTGGAGCCATCGGATTCTGGATTATCCTCACTGGGGCTAATTTGTGGCTGGGCGATTTGAACCAGGATGAGGGGTGGTATCTTTATGCCGCTCGCGAGGTATGTGACGGCAGAATGCCGTATCGGGACTTCGCTTTCACCCAGGGGCCTGTCCTGCCTTATATTTATGCTGCCGTATGGCCGTTATTCTCCCCGTTGGGTGTGGCGGGCGGCCGGTTATTCACAGCCTTGCTTGGTTTGGCGGCGGCGGGTGTTGCGTCATTTCTCGCGTGGAAATTGAGCGGTCCGGCGCGCGGTCGGGTCGCGGCGCTCGTTACATTCATCCTGATAGCTGTAAATGTCTACCACAACTATTTCACGACGGTGGTTAAAACGTATTCACTATGCGGCCTGTTGTTCGCGGGAGGTGCGGCGGCTCTTGCCTGCGCCGGTGGCAGGCATGGGCGTTGGTGGGCCGTTGCATCCGGGTTTCTTCTTGTCCTGGCATCCGGAGTAAGAATATCGGCGTTTGGAGCAGTGGTGGCGGCTTTCATATATTATTTATTTGCCGCAGAAAGAAAGATTTTTATCTGGTTCACGGTGGCTGTCATTGGCGCGAGTTGTGCGGTATTCCTGCCTTTTTATGCGGCAGCGCCGGATAATTTTATTTTTGACATGATCAAGTATCATTCCGGCCGGGATATCGGCGGGATTCTAAAGCAATTGGTTTTCAAGGGCGGTTTCGTATCGAGGGTTGTTCAGGGGTATTTTGTCGCTGTGATGCTGCTGGCGGCGGCGGCGCTTTATAGAGGGATATCGGGTCGTTCGGAAGAGGGGCCGCATGCAACCGGTGAGCGCGGACGCATGGCAGCTTTGTGGGGCGCAGTGGCGGCTGTGACATTGATACATTTTATCGCGCCATTTCCTTACGATGATTACCAGGTTGCCGTATTTCCTGTGTTTGCCGCTCTCGTGGCTTGTCATGTAATCAAAATTTGCGCAGACGATCGTGTGGTATCGTGGGCGTTGGTCAGTATTTTTCTCGCTTCTGTGGCGGCATCCTTCTCGTCGCCGATCAATCAGGAATGGGCGATAAAGGAACGCGACAGGATATGGTGGAGGACAAAGGATCGTTCTCCGATTGGCAAGCTCAGGGATGCTGCTGCCATAGTCAGGGAAGTGGCCGGTACGGATATGCGGATTCTTACTCAGGATGCATATCTGGCAGTTGAAGCAGGCATGAAGGTTCCGAATGGGCTGGAAATGGGGCCATTCAGTTATTATCCTTCCATGAGCGATGAAGATGCGGAACGCCGCAGGTTGTTGAACAGGAATCTCTTGAGAAAAATGCTGAAGTCCGCGGATGCGCCTGTTGCGGCGTTCAGCGGTTATGGTTTGGCCATCAGTTCGCCGGGAGTGACTGAGCTTGATGCGGCCGAGCAGCGCGATCTCAGGGCATTGGTAATGCAGCGCTATGAACCGTGGGAGGAGATAGATCATTTCGGGCAGAATTTGACCAGATTGGTCATTCTTAAACGCAAGACCGGCATATTGGCGGACAGGCAGGCATTGCCGGTTCATGGGGAGGCACAGATAAAATGAGATTTGCCGGAAGAACCGAGGCTGGAACGCGCAGTATAATAATACTCGCAGTTTTATTTTCCATTGGTGTTTTGCCGGCCGACCGGGTTTTCGGCCAAAGTTTGCGGTTTGTAGCAGGTGACAGGGAAATACCGCCACCCGCGAATGCCTCTTTCCGGATCGGGCCGTTTTATTCCAATTTCCGGTTTACGCAAACGATAGGAGTTCGTTATTCGGATGGTACGATCAACCAGACGAATGAACTTGCCCTGGACCGCAGATCGGTTATACGCGAAAACGGTTTTGAGATACCTCTCGTAACGACAGCGTACCTGATGAATTACGTTCCGATTAACAGGCACATGGATCTGGACGCTTCTTTGTGGTGCTCCTACGCATATTATCCGCTTCGTACGGCAGACGATTCGTTTCAGGCTAATTTTCGAGATCCTGAATTTCTGGCGGATATCGGCACGTCGGTTGAGGTGCCCTTGAGTGCAATTCACAATATGCGTGTAATGATATATGACAGACCTGCATATCTGGTCAGTTACGTTAATCGTCGAGGCGAAGCTGATGATTATGGCGGTGTGCGCTATAACAGGTTTGAAAATGAAGCTGGTTTGAACGTGGAATGGATGCTCGCATCGGACATCAATATACTTGGGAAGGCCAGACGGCAGGATGTTTTTTCGCCGTCAAAGGCTTTTGAGGATCAGGAGCAGACCGCACATAGTGGCGAATTGTCGGTTGAATGTCGCGTAAGCCCCATTGTTGTAGCCGGGATAGGCGCTGGAGGCTCTGTGACGGATTACAAGATTGCATCACGCGGTGGATATAATGGTTTTGGAGGCAATGCATTTTGCAGGATTGATTTATCGCAGGATACGAAAGTATCGGCTTCTGTAGGTTACTCGTCAGCTAATATGAAAGGAACAAACGGAGAGACGACGGTTGAATCGGGGACGATAGTCGGGGCGGTAGCGATTGAGGGCGCTTTATATCGCGATATCAAACATTCTCTTTCATATAGCAAAACTCAAAAACCAGGTTTTTATAACGGCATAGAGCAATATGACACCGTTAAGTATTCACTTAACTGGGGGCATGATGATGTGTCGGTAGGTTTTTCTGACGCGTATAACAATAGCTCAATATTGAATGAGACAGGCAAGTCAGAGTCCGATTCGTGGAATACTCAAGTTAATGTATCCAAATCGCTTACAAAAAGCACATCGGTCGGATTCAATTCTTCATATGAAGTTATCAACAACAATTGGGGCATAAACGTAGATGCGAACCAGGTTCCGGAACTGGCTTACGATTATTCGACATGGGTTAACAGGCTGGAGTTGAAGTATTCAATGGCCGCCAATTTTGGAATTACGGCTTATGTGGGCCATGTAATCAGGGCCAGCAGTGTTGATGTGCTGCAATATAAGCGGATTACTGCCGGTATTGATTGTTGCTACACTTATGAGTATTAATCTGGCCATAAAATATGTGTTTTTTCCCGTCTGAATGCTTAATGGGTGCGTTGGTTTTGCCGAAATACTGACAGGGAAGATGTTCTGTGTCCCGGTAATGCTGTAGTTCATGCTTCGGGTTGATGAAATACAAGGGTGAATAAATCGAAAAAAAACATTTATTTCCGATTGCGAGAAGAAGAATGAACGTATATAGTAACAAAAGATTTTGATTTGGATTGTTGCAGTGTTCCGGTATCATAATAACATTTTAAAAGTATTTATTAGAAATGCGCTGGAGAAAGCGGAAGGTCGTTTTTTTTGTCATTATAGGGGATTTTCGCGATGATAAGACTTCGTGAGGCAATGGAGACTGAATTCGCGTTTGGACGGATCTTCTGCGGCATTCTTTGTGGCTTGGCGCTTCTTTTCGCAACCATTTGCGAGGGGCAGGAGACAGAGGGTGTCGAGGGGATTGTATCTGCTGAAGCGGAAGGCTTAGCGAGTCCGGATGTGCCGGAAGGTCCGTCATCGCCGATTGTGCCGCTGTCGCGTGTGCATGTTCCTGCCAAGGTTACGATTCAGCCCGAAAGCGTGGTTCAGGTATCCGTCAAGGAAGATCCGAGCATTGATGGTACTTATGCGGTCAGCGAGTCATCCGCAATTTTGCTGCGTGGAGTGGGGCTTGTTTTTCTCCAGAACAAGACGGCAGAGGAAGCGTCCGCATCAATCAGCCGAACATTGTTTGATCGGGGGTTTCGTTCAGCGACGGTAGAACTCAAGCTGGTGAAGCCGTCTTATGACAGGGTGAAAATCACCGGGACGGTGGCGCAACCGGGAGACTTGAAGATAGGCCCCGGAGCAGCGATAACGCTGGCAGAAGCGCTCACCCGTGCTGGTGGATTGAAAACGCAGGCCAAGGGCACATATGTCAAGGTGGTTAGAGAGGGATTGCGCAATCCTATCGGCATACAGGCAAAGGGAGAGAAGTATTCCCTGTCTGACGCAAACGGCGAGCCGCGGATCCCCGATGTTGAATTGCAAAACAACGATCTTGTCGGCGTGTTTTCGGGCGATGCAGGAATAGAAAGCGGTCTTGGCGAAAAGAGGATAACGATGCTTGGCGATGGGCCACGCGGGATTGTTCGTTTCGCCGACAATGAATCCTGCACGATGCTTAATTTGATGTTCAAGGTTGGAGCCATCAGCAAGTGGATAGATACCAGGCGTGTGGAAATTCATCGAGCGGGAGAAGCAGGGAAGGTGCAGATTGTTCGGGTTAATGTTGAGCGCCTCCTGAAAACCGGCGAAGATAACGATAATGTAACCCTTGAAAATGGCGATAGGGTGATTTTTAAAGAGCGCCGCATACTGTTTTAATAAGAGGTAAATGTGCCCCCTCCAGATGCCACTGCTGTTACGAAATTCGATCCGCGCAATTATCTCGCGATATTCGTTTTCAGGTGGAAGATAATAGCTTTCTCCGTTCTGCTCTGCGTTCTCGGCGGAATCCTTTATATTAAGTTTGCTCCCCGCCAGTATCTTTCCTTGTGTACAGTAATGATTTGGCGTAATCCGTCTCTCGCCGTGGCCGGCGGCGGCGGGCCATGGTGGACTTCTGTTCCATCGCATGTCCGCATGCTCAAGAGCGATGAGTTGCAGAAGAAAGTTATCGAGAGGCTGAAAGACACGTGGCGCGCCCGCATGGGTGGCATCAAGGAGATGAAGCTTGATGTGTCGGTAGTACAGGACCGTCAGCTCCCCAATCTGTTGCAAGTCAGTGCAAAATGCGGACAAAGCGCTTATGCAGAGGCATATATCGCGGCATTGTGGGATGAGTTCATGGAGAAGCAGGCATCGCTGAAAAGGGATTTTCGTAAAAGCGCGCTTGATGTATTGGATGGCGAAATCAAGTCTCTTAAAGAAGGAATTGATCAGGCTGAGGATGATCTGATTGAGTATCAGCGTCTTAATGCTTTCGAGGTAACTGCCGCGCGAGGAAGTATCGAGAGCAGGTATCTCATGGCTCTTTTGAGTTACCAGAACATGATTGATACTGAAATCATGCTTCTTGACGCGACGTTCCCGATGCTGGTCAACGCGGATGCGACGGTAATAAACGATGCGGATATGCTTTCCAGACGGGCGGGATCTGTAACGCCTGTTGAAGGGGCGGACATCGTTAATGCACAGCGTGCGGTTGAGTCGGATTTTAAAGGGTTTGCTGTGGAACGGGTTCTGGTCGACACGCCTGATATCCAGAGGTGGCAATCGAGGAAAGTGTCGAGGAAGCAGCTTGAAGTGCGGGAAAGAGAACTGCTTGCAAAGTTCACGCCAGAGCATGAGGAAGTGAAGAATATTCGCAAGCAAATGGCTGAAATTGACCAGGAAATGATTGTAGCGCGCGATATTGCCATGGGCCGGCTCCAGGATAGATACAGGGCTTTGAAGATGGCAAGAGAGGCTCTAGACCGGCCTGTTCACAATTGGAAGAACACCTATCAGCGAGCCAATCAGAAGCAGGCTGAATACCGGCGCAAATCACTGGTGGTTGAAAGAAAAGAGACGCTGTACAAGGAGCTGTATGCCCGGCTTCACGATCTTAAGGTTTCAGAAGAAATGAAGTCCGACCAGTTTGGCATAATTGACAGCATTCATACCAGGGAACAACCGGTCTGGCCGGATGTCTCAAAGGTTATGTTCATGGCCATAGTAGTCGCCCTGGGCGTCGGATTTGGCTTTGCCATTGTTGTTCATGTTTTCGACAACAGGATGCAGACGATAGGGGACGTGGAATCCGATATGGGATTGCCGTTCCTTGGGGGAATACCCCGGTGGGTAAGGAGCGGCGAGGATATGGTGTCGCGACCTATTGTGGTCGAGGAACACGCAAGTGGTGCAGTGGAGGCATACCGGGTGTTGCGGACAAGCCTGCTCGCGGCTCTGGACAGAGCGGGGCAGAATGTCGTTTTGTTCACCAGCGCGGAATCGAAAGAAGGGAAGACCATTACCGTTCTGAACCTGGCGGTAATGACTGCGAAAGTGGGCAAGAAAGTGCTTCTTATAGACATGGACTTGAGGCGCCCCAGATTGCACAGGTCTTTCAAGGTGGAGCGCAGCCCCGGCATTACGGAGGCGCTGAGCCAGAAGCGTCCGATCGAGGATTTTGTAATTCCAACAGAAATCGAGAATCTATGGTTTGTGCCGGGCGGATCCACTTGTCAGGATGCGGCGGAATTGCTTCAGGCTGCGAACATGAAAGCATTTCTGGCGGGCGTCAAGGAGCAATACGACTATGTGTTTATTGACACATGTCCTGTGCTTCGGGCCGCTGACGCCGGTATTCTTGCTTCACCCGAAGTGTGTTCTGTTGCTTTCGTGGCAAAGGTTGACGCCACACCAAAGCCGCTGATCAAGTATTCCCTGGATATGCTGGCGAATGCGCATGTAATCGGCATCGTAATGAACAGCATAGACATGTCGCGAGTAAGCAGCCTCTACTATTCTTATCAGTATCCCAACTATGCATATTACGCATATGCATATGCGTATGGGTATCAATACGATTATTACGCGGACGGCTTGAAGGTGAAAAAGGGCGAAGAAGGTGCCGATCTTGGTGTTCGACTAGGCAGGATGCTGCGGAGGATTCGTCGCAACTTGCTGCCGATGCAGTAGCCGGTTATATAGGGATTTTCTCCTGCAACAAGCGGGTTAGATTGCCTGCCATGTATCATAATAGGTAGGATCTTGCAAAACCCTTTCGGGGTTGTTCGCAAGATCGAATTCAGGAGGCAGAATCCCAGCGGAACTACAGAATGCTGGATACTGACTTCTGGCTTCTGAATACTGCGCTTGCATAACCGACGAAGAAGGTTTTGCAAGCGCCTCCAGGTGCAAGGCCGGCAGGTTTTCGTCCAGGCTTTTTTGAATTGTATTTCCTTTTTGTTGTGGTGAATCCCCGTGTTTTGCAGTATCATTAATTCATGTTTGTCAGTTTTGGCGGTACGTTAACGGAATAAACATGAAATACTCCCGTAAATATGCCTTCGCACCGGCAGCTTGGGTGTGCCTTGCCGATTTGTTGGCTCTCATGATATCGGTTGCTGCCGGCATATTCCTGCGCCGCATGATCGGTCCGCCTTATTTGCCAAGTTTTGAAGAGCCGCTGGGGGATTTTATCATCAGCCATCTTGATGGATGGATATATTTTTGCGGCGCTATCCTGTTGGTCAATTATATCGTGGGTTCTTATGGCATCCACGTTGTCGTCTCCAGGTTCAATCTGCTGGTGAACTGGATTTTCTCGCTATTTGCCGCGCTGCTGGTTGTCAGTGTTACTTCATATGCATGGGTTGAGTTGCTGGTGGGACGCGGCGTGTTTGCGTGCGTTGCGGCGGTGTATGCATTTCTCTCGCTGGCTTTTAAATTGTTTTTCTACAGGCGATTGCTTCAAAGCGATATGTTTGTGTGTAACACCATGGTTATGGGTACGGGTTTGCTCGCGGCAAAAGCGAAACGGGTTCTGGAAAACAGGCATATTGTTCCCCGGCATCGGATTTGCGCCTATGTTGAAATAGGTGGCGATCGAAGATGCGGCAGTGCCGATAATGACGCAGTGCCCGTGGTAGTTTGTTCGCCGGAAAATCTGGAGAATACCGTTCGTGAATATTCCTGCGATATGCTTGTTGTGTGCGCCGAGGATCGGGACGATGCAAAACCCTATTATGCGGCTTTGCGTCGTGTTCGATGGAGCGGGGTCGAAGTAATTGACTGGCTGTCGCTTTCCGAGAAGTTCAGCGGAAGGGTGCCGTTGGATCAGGTGGACGAAACATGGCTGCTGGACGCCAGCATGGCGCCTTCAATCGAGGTTGTCAGGCGGTTGAAACGGCTGATGGACATTGGGGTTTCCATATTCGGACTTCTGGTGTTCGCTCCGATCGCTCTTGTTGTGGCTTTCCTCGTCAAGATATCCGACCCGCGCGGGCGGATAATTTATCGTCAGACTCGGTCCGGGCAGTTCGGGCGGATATTTATGATGTATAAATTCAGAACCATGCACGAAGGGGCGGAGGACGAGGTCGGGCCGGTGTGGTCAAGCAGGAACGACCCGCGTGTCACTTATGTCGGCGGGATGTTGAGGCGTTTCCGTCTGGATGAAATTCCGCAAATAGTGAATATCCTCAAGGGGGATATGAGTATTGTGGGTCCCAGGCCCGAGCGTCCTGAAATTGTGGAGGAATTGGAAAAGACAATACAGTTTTACCGGGAGAGGGAAAATGTGCCTCCTGGCCTTACAGGATGGGCCCAGGTTCAGTATCCTTATGTTGATACCGTGGGAGAGGTTGCCCGGAAGCTGGAGTACGATCTGTATTACGTAAAAAACATGTCCATACGCCTTGATTTGCAGATTATTCTCCAGACATTGCGGATTGTCGCTTTGGGCAAGGAACGGGAAATATAGACGTTCATTTCTCTTGCTGCTTGCGAGCTTACCGTTTTCCTGCAAGTATCTCCATGGTACAGGGATTGGAAATATTTCATGGCTTTCATATTCGTTCAAATATTTGTTCTGCTTGTTTTCTGGCGGCCACAGGAATGGTTGGTCAGGGCGCTGTACGGATGGCCTCTCTTGGACATCTTTGTCGGCCTCGCTCTTTTTGCAGTAATGATTGACATCAAGGAGAACAGGCAGCGGCTGTTTAAGAGCCCGCTTGTTTTGCTGTATGCAGGTTTGTTTCTGGCCGCATTGATGTCGCATATTGCTCATACCTACTTCGAGGGAATGATAAAGACATTTGAAGCGACATGGAAGATCAGCCTTTTTGGCATTCTTTTCTTTCTGTCGCTGGATCGTTCTTCGCGACTCAGGGCTGTTGCGAGAATATTCGTGATTATGACCTGCATAATGACGATTCATGCTCTAATGCAGGATAGACTAGGGCGTGGTTTTGCAGGTCAACCTCCAATATTTAGCTACCGGCCCGGGAGCGACGGTCTTGTCAGTCGCAGCTTGTTTTTCGGAATCTTCGAGGACCCCAATGATCTTGCGCAGATACTGGCGGCATCCGTACCTCTGGCTTTTGTGTTCACAAAGAAGAAGAATCTGTTTTCCATCCTGTTGGGCGCTGCAGTAGTGTGGTTCCTGATAGAAGGGATAGCGACCACGGAGTCCCGCGGGGGTCAGGTGGGTTTGCTTGCATCATTGGTGTTTCTCTCGGTTTTATTGTTCCCGGATCGATGGATGCTGCCTATTTTCGGTATTCTTGTGGTTGCAGCGCTGGCTTTGTGCCCTTTCTCCGGACCGTTTCTGGATTCATCTGCTCATGATCGTGTGATTTTCTGGGGAGAGGCGAACTGGGTTTTCAAGAGGAATCCGATTTTCGGGGTGGGTTACAACATGTTTGAGGAGGCCATAAATCGTGGCAATGCCGCTCACAATGCATTTGTGCTTTGCTATACCGAATTGGGATTGTTCGGGTATTGGTTCTGGTTTTCTGCGCTGGTACTTGGTTTCCTGGGCTGCTGGCGGACCAGGCTCCGACTCAAGGATGTTGCGGATGCGGAGGGGAAGTATGTATACCGCTTTGCCGGGGTAATTCTTGCGTCAACAGGTGGATTTCTTGCATCAAGCTATTTTCTGACAAGGGCTTATGTCTATCCGCATTTCTTCCTTGTTGGGCTTCTCAATGCCGTTCCATTCATCGCGCAGGACTATCTGCCCCTAGGTTCCCCCTCATTGCTGCCGACACGAAAAGATTTGTTTGTGACTGCCACAATTGCCTCTCTGGCCAGTATTGTTTATATCTATCTCTCAATTATATTCCTCAACAAGGCAATGTTTGGATGATGGTTTCAATGAGCAGGCAAAATATACCGGATGATACGGGAAACCGGATTCCTGGCGAAGTTCGGCAGCGGGAATCTTGCGCGGTATCCGGGAGGCGAAACTTGTTGCCCGCGTTGCTTATTGCCTGTGTCATTCTGGTATCCGTCTGGGAAGTCATGGCACACAGGAGCAGGGGGGCATTTCATGCCGCCAGTATTTCATCTGCTGATTTCGAATCGTTTGCACCTGCGTCGGCAAAATGGACCATGGAGCGACGATATGGCGTTGCCGATGATCCTTCTGCTCCAAACTTGTATGCTTTTGTTGCACGGGAAAATGGTTCTGGCGGCAGTTTCCCGGTCCTGGTCCGGCTTGTGCACGGGTATAACATGCCGGATTGCATGCGACTGAAAAAATATTCTGTCGAAAAAATCGGGGATACTACCAATTCCGTCGGCAGGGTGCAGGTCTGGAGGCTTATATCCGCCGCGGGTGACAGGTCTGTATGGATAACGACAATGTTGCGTGCAAGCGATCTGTCCGGAACCGGAGTGGAAGTCTCGGAAATGAAGTTTCCACGAATTACATTCATCGATGTGACTGATTGGGATACATCCGGGTTGTCACTGTCGTGGATCAGGCATCCTGTAAAAAGCGTTCGTTCCTATTTGAAAGCCAGATGGAACGATTCACGGTGCGATCTGGCCGTATTTCTGCGGCTGAAACAGCCTCCATGGGTGAGCAATGAGTATTTCACATTTCTCGCGGCATCATGCGACGTAAATTTGCCGGAAGAAGAGGAGTTGCGGGCGGTCGACCGTGTGACAAGCGTTCATTCGTGGATGTATGGCGAATTGATCGGATGGCGAGACGGAAACGCCAGGGCGATGGATCTTTTCACTCCAGGTAATCGGAAGTAAACGGCTTGATGGTGAAAAGCCGGAATGTACGCCGGTGAATCAGGGATCGTTGCGGCTGTCGAGTTGCTTGACGAAGATGATCTTGTCGTCTCCGGATGCGTAAAAATGTCGGAGTCTAGCCTGCTCTGCATAACCCATTTTCTCATAGAAGTTGCGTGTTTGCCCGTACATGCTGCGGCCGGATGTGTCAATGACGGCTAATCTACCATGGCGGGCGGCAATGAGGGTCTCTGCATATGAAAGCATTGCGCGCCCTATTCCTTTACGCTGATATTCAGGGGCCACCGCGATCCAGTAGATGTCGAATGTTCCGATGGTACAGGGTGTCGGGCCAAAGCATATCCATCCTGCTGCAATACCCTTAATTGTGGCACAGTAGGATTGATAATGGCCATCCGGCCCTTTAGCCAGGGCCTCGTCCAGCACTTCCTGTGCGATTTCCATCTCATCGGCTCTGAAAAACCGAGTTTCTTCAGCCAGTTGGAGTATGCGGGCGCGATCATTGGCTGTCGTTCGGCGTATTATTGCCCCGCATTTCCTGCTTGTAGTTTTCAAGTTCCTTGCGCGGCGACCGGTTCCCGGCGGCAATCTTCCCGTTGCGTTTGCCACCACAGTCCTTAAGAAATGCTTGAACGGGATATCCGCTGCATTTAACGCGGCGGCAAAACCGGCATCAGGCGAAATATCCGGGTTGGCATTTGCCTCCAGAATGAAAACATCTCCGTACTTGTCGACGCGCATATCTACTCTCGCGTAATCCCTGCAAGCGAGTGCATGCCAGGCCTGCAGCGCCGCGGATCGCAAGCGTTTCTCAAGCTTGCGGTCAATGCGTGCAGGAATGATCCTGGGGGTGTTCGCGTATCTCGGGCTGGTTGGAATCCATTTTGCCGCATAGTCCACTATTTTTGCCGAATCCGGCGGCAGTGAGGAAAAATC
>Ga0172375_10003271_pt1 | contig 24730 bp, 25 predicted proteins | sample LakKiv1m_FD_114537 | JGI IMG/M metagenome (GOLD analysis project Ga0172375, IMG submission 114537) | Freshwater microbial communities from Kabuno Bay, South-Kivu, Congo - kab_092012_11.1m | ecosystem: Environmental > Aquatic > Freshwater > Lake | place: Democratic Republic of the Congo...
AAAACAAACAAGGAGTTCAAGCGCATTTCTGCTTGTATTTCCTGTTTTTTCAACCAATTTCGTCCAAAAACACAAAAAGCCCCTCAGTATCTCTACTGAAGGACTTGTTTGTCTACAGTCTGAACCCGGTTTTCCGGGTTTTTCTTTTATATGAAGGATACCATTCTGGTGATTCTTTGATCCGGAAGATACAAGACGATCATGTATTTGTCATGGTATGTGGTGACCACGCTGTACTTGTAAAGACTGTCCAGAGAAAAAGTCTGATCCATGAGGAAATACTGACGCAAAAGGCTGTTTTTGTGGATGCTGCGATGATCCCACCAGATCTTCGGACGGAAGGAATGATATTCCAGATAATCCTTCTTCAATTCGGAGAAAGACAATGCTTGGATTTCAGGATACCGTTCCGTCAGGAATTGATTCAGTCTTTCAAAAACATCAGCCAACTGATAACGTCCGGTATCATAATGATTGTTCAGGTAGTATCTGGCGAGTTCCCTGAAGAAGGCGAAGGCTGAGGCGACATTGTCCACAATGAAACCGATGGCGTTGTTCATGAACCCCTTGTTCCAGTAGATGTTCAGCATCTTCTCCACCATTTTTATCTCCAGGATATCCTTTTCCGAGAGCCAGTAGTTGCGATAGACCTCATAGGGGGGCGTTTTGTGATATTCATAACCGAATTTGTCGGCCTCGTCCCGAAGCGATGTGCCCTTGAGCAGTTTGAGGAACCCGAGCTGGAGTTCTTTAGCCCGACACGATAAAGCCAGGTTGAAGGTGTTTTCAAAACTGTCGAGGTCCTCTTCCGGCAAACCGGCGATCAGATCCAGGTGCAAATCCACGACATCGGCCTTCTGCAGACGCCGGATATTGTTGAAGAGGACTTCAAGGTCCTGGATCCTTTTTACCGCAAGATTGCTGGCTTCGTTTGCGGACTGGATGCCGATCTCGAACCTGATCAGTCCTTTTGGCACAAAGGCGTTGATCTTGTCGATCAGATCGGTGGACAGGATGTCGGCGTTGACTTCGAACTGGAACGAGACATTGTCGGTTTTCAGGGAGACGATATGTCGCAAAATCTCCAGCACCCTCGTTTCCCTCAGGTTGAAGGTCCGATCCAGGAATTTGATCGTCCTTGCGCCTTTCATAACCAGAAAATCGATGTTGGCCTTCACTAGTTCGATCGGGAAGAAACGGACCCGGTTATCAAGCGAGGCCAGACAATAACTGCAGTGGAAAGGGCAACCGCGTGAGGATTCGACATATTGGAATTTGTTCGGAATCGCCGAGTAAAATTCGGGGAAAAAGTAAGGATTGTGGAGTCGGGAAAGATCGGCAATGGGTCGGTCGGGATTGGACAATACCATTGATCCCTTCCGATAGGATAGATTGGCCACATCCTCAAGAGCCATATCGCCGTTCAGGGCATGGACGAGCTGATTGAAGGCGAGTTCGCCTTCGCCCCGGATAATGTAATCTATCGGCAGATGTTCGAAATAGCTTTCGCTGTCATAACTTACCTCCGGACCGCCCCAGACGATTCGACACCGGTGATTCCTTCCAATCAAGGCCGTCAGTTTCCTGACGATTTCCACATTCCAGATATAGACGCTGAAGCCGACAAGGTCAGGATTTTTATCTATTATATCCCGGCCCATCCGTTCAAGATTGTTCTTGATCGTGAATTCGCAGATGTCGACGGGAAAATCGCAGTTCGCTTTCAAATAGCGGACCGCCAGATTGGTATGGATGTATTTGGCGTCGATTGCAACCAGTAACAGTTTCATGCCATCACCAATTCTATTTTAACAGATGGACGGATTTATTCCATATGTTTTTCGATATATGATATACTATACTGGGTGGTGAAGACCGATGCCGAAATTTGTCGTTTCCTCAGAATACAGTCCGACCGGAGATCAGCCAAAGGCGATCAGCGAACTGGTCCATAATCTTGAAGCGGGAATGTCCGAGCAAGTATTGTTAGGCGCCACCGGAACCGGAAAGACCTATACCGTCAGCAAGGTGATCGAGAAAGTCCAGAAACCGGTCTTGGTCCTGGCCCACAACAAGACTCTGGCGGGACAACTCTATTCCGAATTCAAGTCCCTCTTTCCGAACAACGGGGTCGAATACTTCATTTCCTATTATGACTACTATCAACCGGAGGCATACGTCCCCGGAGCCGATCTCTATATCGAGAAAGACGCCAAGATCAACGATGAGATCGACGAGATGAGACACGCGGCCACATCGTCGCTCTTCGAGAGACAAGACGTCATCATCGTCGCTTCCGTATCCTGCATCTACGGGATCGGCGATCCCGAAGAATACCGGAAGGGCATGGCGACCCTCAGGGTCGGCGATGCATCCGGCCGAGACACCCTCTTGCAGAAACTCGTTAACATATTATATGAAAGGAACGACATCGATTTCGTCCGCGGAAGTTTCCGCGTCCGGGGCGATATCGTCGAGATCCTTCCCCCCTATGAAAAAGCCAATGCGCTCCGGGTCGAGTTCGATTTTGACACCATCAGCAGGATCAGGTCTTTCAATGTGGTGACAGGAGAGATAATCGAAGAATACCAGATTATATCCCTTTTTCCGGCATCGCATTTTCTTACCGACCGGAACAAGCTGGAGGAAGCCTTGCAGCGCATCAAGCAGGAACTGGACGATAGAGTCAGCCATTTCAAGGCCAAAGGCATGTTTTTGGAAGCCGAAAGGCTCCAACAGCGGACCATGTACGACCTGGAGATGATGCGAGAGATCGGCACCTGCAGCGGCATCGAAAACTACTCGCGTCATCTTGCGCTTCGCGCCGAGGGCGAAACCCCCTCGGTTCTGATCGACTTCTTTCCCAAGGATTTCCTGCTAGTAATCGACGAGTCCCATGTGACCGTTCCCCAGGTCCGCGGGATGTATAACGGCGACAGGTCCCGGAAACAGACCTTGGTTGACTATGGATTCCGGTTGCCTAGTGCCCTGGACAACAGGCCTTTGAACTTCGATGAATTCCTGGCCAAGATCAACCAGGTTATCTATGTCTCCGCCACTCCCGGCGATTTCGAACTGGAAAGATCAGGAGCGATCGTCGAACAGATCATCAGGCCGACCGGCCTCATCGATCCCCTGGTGGAAGTCAGACCGACAGTCGGTCAGATCGACGACCTGATGTCAGAGATCGAAGCGGTCATCGCCCGCAATGAGCGGGTCCTTGTAACGACCCTGACCATCAAGATGAGCGAAGACCTCACCGCCTATTTGCAGAGCCTGGGTTATAAGGTCGCTTATCTCCATTCGGAAATCAAATCGCTCGAAAGGCTGGAAATCATCCGGAGCCTCAGGATGGGCGAATTCGATATCCTGGTCGGGATCAACCTTCTGCGTGAAGGGTTGGATTTGCCGGAAGTATCGTTGATCGGCATCCTTGATGCCGACAAAGAAGGATTCCTGAGAAGCGAGCGTTCCTTGATTCAGACAATCGGCCGCGCCGCCAGAAACGTCCACGGCAAGGTCATCATGTACGCCACCTTCATCACCGACTCGATGAAGAAGGCGATCGAGGAGACCAATCGGAGACGGAAGATCCAGGAAGAATTCAACCAAATACATCATATCGAACCCAAAACGATCCTGAAACCAATTCCCGAATCCATATCCGTGAAACTCCCCGACAAGGCCAAAGCCTCCGACTTCCGGCATCTATCCGCCGATGAGATCCGTAACAGCATCGATATTCTCGAAAGCCAGATGCTTGTCGCTGCGAAGGAACTCGATTTCGAACGGGCCGCCGAACTGCGGGACATCATTTTCGAGTTGCGCAAGAACATATGAAATACGTTTCCCTCACCATTTCGGTCGGCTTGACCTTGATCGTGTTTTCCTTCTCGACGACTTCGGGTACGGAATCCGCTTCCCTGAGTCTCGAGATCGCCAATCTGATCCGGTCCGTGCTTGGCTCCATCTTTCCGGGATGGGATATCGATATCGACACCTTGCATACCATTGTTCGCAAGGGCGCCCACATGTTTGAATATTTCCTGCTCGGAGTATCCTGGGCTGTCAGTTTCATCTTGTTGAGGATCGACCCTCGATACCTTTTGATTCTTGCGGTCATGATTCCGCTTACGGATGAAGGGATCCAGATCTTTTCAACCGACAGGGGACCCAGCCTGATAGATGCCTTCGGTTTCGATTTTCCTGGATTTTTCATCGGTGGCAGCCTGATTTTGATCTTGTTGAGAAAAAATATCCGTTTGAAAGCGCCCAAATAAGGCGCTTTTTTATATATTCAAACAACAAATTAAAAAAATTAACAAAAATTTCAAAAAAACGCTTGACAATTAAAAAAAAGTTTAATATAATTAAGGTGCAAATAAGAAATATCAAGTTTTGGAGCGTGAAACCGATGGAAAACAACATCTTGATGCAACTGAAGAACAATGAGATCAACAAAAAAGCAGCATACAAGCAATTGTATCCGAAGGCAAGCAAACCAAGACTGAGAAGAGCCCGCTTCGTCAAACTAAGGATATTCATTCCCGATTCCAAGGGTGTGACAAGATTCATGGCGATTCTCTTCTGGCTTCCGTTCCCGATTTTCCTGGTAAGATTCGCCTTGCGGTTCGCGAAATTGGAAAACAACGAAAGCATTCCTCTTACGAAGGGCGAGATCATGAAGCTGATTTCCTCCAAAGGCATCAAAATCGATGTCAGGACCCATTCGGGAGAAAAAATCTATATCAAGACAATCTAGAATACCATCCGTCAAGACGGTTGATATTATAAAAAAACAAAAAAGGAGGTAACAACAATGGCAAGAACATTCTATAACAGAGCGGCTGACAGACAGACAAGCTTTCTTTCCGACACCAATGTATGTCTAACCGGATTTTATCCTGTATTGCCAAGATTGCTTCCGACAAACGACGTAACCCTTTCAAGCAAAAAGTGGCAATAACATTCCAGGCACACCACCTGATCCAAAAAAACAATTCCAAAAGGAGGAAAAAACAATGGCAAACATCAAAGTATTGTTGAACAAGATCGGTTCATTCAAGAAAAACAGCCCCAAAGATTCGTTTGACTATTTAGCCGATTGCGGTTTTGAAAAGATCGGCCTCAGATAAGCATCAGGACCCAGACCCAGCCAAGAGATTGTTCGTCTTTGCCCCCTTGTGCATCCGGGCGGCAGAAGATCACAATATAAAATAGAGTCAAGCATTCAATGGAAATAAAAAAATCACGAAAGAAGGAATGAAAATGATCAAGGAAACCAACAAAAACAAACCCAAATACCCCGTAATCTCGGAATGCCCCGTCTGTCATCACGATCTGATCGTCGAAAGCCTTGACTGCGAATACTGCGGAACCAGGCTCGAAGGCAGATTCACCCTGTCCAAGTTCAACTACCTGGATATGGAAAAGCTTTACTTCATCGAAGTGTTCGTCAAAAACCGCGGTAACATCAAAGCGGTGGAAAAAGAAATGGATCTCAGCTATCCGACCATCAAGAAAATGCTTGATGACGTGATTGTCGGGCTAGGATATTCGCTCGATTCGACTGCGGAAGAAAGTCCCCAGGCGCAGCCGGCACAGGACGCGAAAAACGCCCAGGCCCGGATCGAAATCCTGGAAAAACTCAACAGCGGTGAGCTTACAGTCGAAGCTGCAACCGAAATGCTCAAGAAATTGAAATCAAGGAGGGACTAAAATGGCAAAGGATACGATGAAAGAAGAAAGAATGAAAATCTTGGAACTGCTCTCCAAAGGCACCATCACTGCCGATCAGGCGGAAAGTCTTCTTGCCGCCCTCGGTGACAACGAGGACAAAGAACCCGAAGTCACCGCCGTGCAAAAAAAAGGCCCCTTCCGGATGTTGAAGATCCTTGTCGACAGCGCCGACGGCGATCAGGTTCGGGTCGAACTCCCGATCGAGTTCGCCAAATTACTGAAGAACAAAAAAATCAATATGGGCACTCTCGATGATGTCGACCTCGATGTCGACATGCTGATCCAGATGATCAACTCCGGAGTTGTCGGCGAGATTGTCAATGTCAAATCAGCTGACGGCGACACGGTCAAGATCCTCGTCGAATAGCCCTTACCGGCATCATTCAAATACTGAATAAACAAACAAACAACTTTTCCATCCGCACCTGGAGAAGTTTTTGTTTTGCTTTTCGCCCCTTATATATTTGAAAACGCTGTGATATAATATTCATGTGGTTGTCTTCCCCGGGAGGGTAATATGAAGTCGATTCGCGAACTATACAAAATCGGATACGGACCTTCCAGTTCGCATACCATGGGGCCACAGAAAGCCTGTGAATTGTTCCGGCAACGCTATCCGGGGGCAATCAGATACAAAGTCATTCTGTACGGATCCCTTGCCATGACCGGAAGAGGACACCTGACCGACTATGTGATCAAAAAGACGCTTGGTGACGCCGAGGTCGTTTTTGACGACCAGTTTGTCCTTTGGCATCCGAACACCCTTGACATTTTCGGCTACGACAAGGATGGAACCGAAATGAAGATGCGTTTTTACAGCATCGGCGGCGGTTCGATCCGGATCGAGGGCGAAGAACCGGAAATGGTTCCCGAACCATTTCCCCATCAAACCTTCGAAGAAGTGAAACTGTTCTGTCAAGACCAGAATATCACCCTTTGGGAATATGTTTTCCGGTTCGAAGATCCGGAAATCGAATACTACCTGTCGGAAATATTTGACCAGATGATGGCGACGATCGACAAAGGTTTGAAAATCGATTCCGTGCTGCCTGGCGAACTCGGGGTCATGCGCAAGGCGAAACAACTCTTCACCCGGTCTGTTGCCGATGAGCCCCAAGAAGTCAGGGAAAGCAGACTGATAAGCGCCTATGCTTACGCTACTGCCGAAGAAAACGCCAGTGGCGGACTTGTCGTAACCGCACCGACCTGCGGCTCGGCCGGGGTCGTTCCCGCAGTTTTGCGTTATGTATGCGAAAAGCAGAATGTCGATCGCCATCAGGCCGTCAAGGCCTTGGCCGTCGCCGGTCTTATCGGGAACATCATCAAACATAACGCTTCGATAAGCGGAGCGATTGCCGGATGCCAGGCCGAGATCGGCAGTGCTTCGGCGATGGCGGCCGCCATGTATTCGCAACTTCAAGGCATGACCATCGGCCAGATCGAATATGCGGCCGAGATATCATTGGAGCACCACCTGGGATTGACTTGCGATCCGGTGCTCGGGTATGTCCAGATTCCTTGCATCGAACGCAACGCGATTGGCGCAATGCGATCGCTAGACTCCAGCAGATTGGCGTTTTTTTTGTCGGAGTCACGCAAGATATCCCTGGACATGGTGATCGACACCATGTATCAGACCGGCAAGGACATCCATACCAAATACCGGGAGACCGGTATCGGCGGGCTGGCGCTTCTCTATCAGAAAATCAAGGGCGGAAAGGGGAACTGAAATGGAAAACAACCAATCGACATTCGTGGTAGAAGCCATTGATCTTACCCATGACGCCTTGGGTGTGGTCCGTCTCGAGGACGGCTACACCGTGTTTGTGGATGATTTGTTGAAAGGCGAAACCGCGGAAATCATCATCACCAAACGCAAGAAGAGCTACGGCTTCGGAAAAGTCGTCAACCGCTTGTCCAAAAGTCCGTTCCGGGTCGCTCCCAAGTGCAAGCATTTTTATGAATGCGGCGGCTGCGGACTCATGCACATGGACTACGACATCCAGCTCAGTTTCAAGAAATACCGGGTTGAATCGGTACTGAAACATGTCCGGTTGGACAATTCTGTCGTCAAGGACATGGTAGGCATGGCCAATCCCTATTATTTCCGCAACAAGGTGGAAATCAAATTCAGCCAGGGAGAAAAAGGCATTGAGGCCGGATTCTTCATGGCCAAGTCACATCGACTCGTGAACCTTGAAGAATGCCATATCGTCGCCAGACGGTCCTTCGAAGTTATCACCCTGATCAAGAACATTTTCAATGAACTGATTATCCATGCCTATGATGAGATCGCCAAGACGGGGGTCGTCAAATCGGTGATGATCCGCGAATCGACGAACACCAAGGAAATCAACATCCTTTTCCATGTCGCCAGAGAGATTCCCTACTCCGATATCGTCGTCAAGAAGTTGCTTGACAAGATTCCGGAAATATCCGGAATCGGATACACCATCACCAAGGACGAATCCGTCCTATCCACAGATCCGATCGTCATGCTTGCGGGAAAAGATTATCTGATTGAGAAAATCGGCGATATCTCCTATCGGGTCGGAATGCGTTCCTTTTTCCAGACCAACACCGTGCAGACCGAAAAATTGTATCAAAAGGCGCTTGAATACGCCCATCTGAATGAAAAATCCCGCGTCATCGACGCCTACTGCGGAATCGGATCGATCGGTCTTTTGGCTGCGTCAGAAGTCTACAAGGTATTCGGAATCGAAATTGTCCGTTCTGCGATCTCGGATGCCAAGAAAAACGCCGAGCTCAATGGGATCAAGAACGCCTTCTTCGAGGTCGGCGACGCCGAGACTGTGCTCGCAAAATGGAAAAACTACAAGTTCGACGCCATTTTCGTCGATCCGCCCAGGCGAGGCTGTTCCAAAGGCTTCATCGATCAGATGATCAAGATGAAAATACCACGAGTAATCTACATTTCCTGTGATCAGGCGACCCTGGGAAGGGATTTGGAGATTCTTGCGAACAACGGATACCGTCTGGTGGAAATCACACCTTTTGACATGTTTCCCCAAACGATCCAGATTGAGAGCGTATCGCTTCTTGAATTGATAAAATAGGTTTTTCCGGGAAGGAGGCGAGTTCATGAAATTCGAGATCTTTCCCAAAAACCGGATGGCCCTATTTTCTTTGCTTGCCTTTGCCCTGATGGTTCTGGGCTTTGCGCTTTTCTTTGTCATAAACTATCTTTTCAAGCCCTGGGACTGTGAAACTTTTTTTAGTTGTCCCGCCCTGACCATTCCGATGCTTCTAGCCTGGTTTTCCAGCATTGTTTGTGTTGTCATGGGTATCTGGTCAATTTTCAGGGACAAGCAGATTTCGCTGGTTCTGATCATTTTGTTTCTGTTGGCACTGTTTGTGGCCGTAAGCGGTTTTTCGGTAGCCCTTGGGTTTTGAAGCCGACAGGAATTTTATGCACAATAATAGCGACATGAAAGGAAGAAAACATGCAGAAAAAAGCAATCGTACCGCCCTACCGGATCAAAATGGTGGAACCAATCCATCTGATCGACAAGGAAGCGAGGATCAAGTGTCTGGCTTCGGCCGGGTACAATCCGTTCCAACTGAGAAGCGAGGACGTCTTCATCGATTTATTGACGGATTCGGGCACCGGAGCCATGAGTCATTTCCAATGGGCAGCCCTGATGCAAGGAGACGAGGCATATGCAGGGTCCGCCAGTTTCTACCGCTTGGAGAAGGTTGTCAAAGACATCACCGGCTACAAGTATGTGATGCCGGCTCATCAGGGAAGGGGCGCCGAACAGGTCGTAATTCCTGAATTGGTGAAACATCCGGAAATGGTATTTCTGGGCAACATCCATTTCGACACCACGAGAGCCCATGTGGAACTGGCCGGGGCTAGAGCCATAGATACCGTGATCCGGGAATGCTTTGATCTGGACCAGTATCATCCGTTCAAGGGCAATTTCGATACCGAGCTTCTGGAAAAGAAAATCAAGGAACATAAACCCGAGAACGTCGCCGGCATCATCATGACGATCACCAACAATTCGGCCGGGGGACAGCCTGTAAGCATGGAAAACATGAAGGCCGTCCGCAAAATCGGTCAAAAATATCATGTGCCGGTAATCATTGACGGAGCCCGATACGCTGAGAATGCTTATTTCATCAAACAAAGAGAAGCTGGTTATGAGGACAAACCCATCACAGAGATCGCCCGGGAACAATTCGATCAGGCCGATATTTTCCTCATGAGTTCCAAAAAGGACGGGCTCGTCAATATCGGCGGCCTGATCGCCATCCGCGATGATCTCGAACTCTTCCAGAGGTGCCAGGTCCGGATCGTTCCCATGGAAGGTTTTCCGACTTATGGTGGCCTTGCCGGAAGGGATATGGACGCATTGGCAGTAGGACTAAGGGAAGCTTTGGAAGACGACTATCTCGAATATCGGATCGCCGAAGTCGAATATCTGGGAGAGAAACTTAGAGCTGCCGGAATCCCGATCCAGTATCCCGTCGGCGGACATGCAGTCTTTGTCGATTGCGGAGCGATCTGTCCCCAAATCCCCTATGACCAGTTTCCCGCCCAGGCCGTTTGCAACGAACTTTACATCGAAGGCGGCATCAGGGCTGTGGAGATCGGCTCCCTGCTTTTGGGAAGAGACCCCGATACTATGGAAAACCTCAAGGCGGACAAGGAATTTCTCCGCCTTACGATCCCCCGTCGGACCTATACTTTCCAGCATTTCGACTATGTCGTCGAAGCTTTCAAGGCCGTTTATGCCAGACGAATGAAGCTCAAAGGTCTCAAATTCGAATACGAGTCACCGATCCTCAGACATTTTACCGCCAGGTTCAAGCCTGTCGAATAGGAAAGGAAGGGATCAGATGGATAAACTAAGAATCAACTCCGAAATCGGAGTTTTGAAAACGGTCTTGCTTCACAGGCCGGGAAAAGAACTCGAAAACCTCACTCCCAAATGGCTGGGCGAACTCCTTTTCGATGATATACCCTGGCTTGATCTGGCCAAGAAGGAGCACGACCATTTCGCGGGCGTGTTTCGCAAGAACGGGGTCGAAGTCCTGTATCTGTCCGATCTTGTCAGTGAAACATTGGATTCCGACCGTTCGATCAAGGATCGATTCATCCAGCAGTTTTTGGAAGAAGCGAACGTCACCAGCGATACCTTGAAGTTGGTTATGACGGATTATCTCAATTCTTTTGCCGCCACCAAGGATATGGTCGAGAAGACCATGGCCGGAATCAGGAAGTCCGAAGTGCCCAACTTCATCAAGCGGACGTTGACAGACTATATCCGCGACTATCCTTTCGTTACCGATCCCATGCCCAATCTGTACTTCACCCGTGATCCTTTTTCGATCATCGGTTCCGGTGTGGCCATCAGCCGGATGTTCACGGCAACAAGGAGCCGCGAGACCATCTATGGCGACTACATCTTCAAACACCATCCCGTCTATGGTCACAATTCAAGCCCGATCTATTACGAGCGGGATTATCTGTCGACAATCGAAGGCGGCGACATCCTGGTTCTGAACGACAACACCCTCGCCATCGGCGTAAGCCAGCGCACGCATCCCGCGGCGATCGAGAAACTGGCCAAGAATCTGTTCTTCAATTTTCCGACCAAATTCGAGACGATCATCGCTTTCGACATTCCCAAGAGCCGGTCCTTCATGCATCTCGATACCGTATTCACCCAGGTTGACAACTACAAGTTCCTTGTCCATCATGAAGTCAAGCAGGCGATCAGAGCGTATGAACTGACCAGAAGCACCACCATCCCCGGGAAACTGACGGTTGTCCCGATCGAGCAGAAGCTCGATTCGATCCTGGAGAAATATCTGCATAATCCGATCACCTTGATTCCCTGCGGCGGCGACGATGTCGTGGCTTCCGACCGGGAACAATGGAACGATGGCGCCAATACGATTGTTCTCCGTCCCGGAGAAGTGATCGTATATGAGCGCAATCACATAACGAACGAGATCTTGAGAAAAAACGGCGTCAAGGTCCATGTCGTCCCGTCAAGCGAACTTTCACGGGGACGTGGTGGCCCCCGATGCATGAGCATGCCTTTTGTCAGAGAATAATTCGAATCGATCAAACCCGGATCTTTCCGGGTTTTTGATTGGGGCAAGCATATTTGAAAACAATTATCCTGGGGTATGGTATAATCATTTTCAAAGAGGTGTTCCATATGCCTGGTGAATTTCAGTATCCAAGAAAAAAACTCACAGAACTTCAACTAGAAGTCACCAAGAACAAGGCGACCGAACCTCCGTTCAGGAACGAATACTGGGCCAATACGAAAGATGGCCTCTATGTGGACGTCTTGACCGGGAAACCGCTTTTCTCATCCCGGGACAAATTCATGTCCGGATGCGGCTGGCCGAGTTTTTCGAAACCATTGGTGGATTTGGTTGAAAAGACGGATCGGTCGTATAACATGATCAGGACGGAAGTCCGAAACCCGGAAGACAGCAGCCACCTCGGACACGTATTCGAAGATGGCCCCGAACAACTGGGCGGGTTGCGTTACTGCATCAATTCGGCGGCCCTCGACTTCATCCCTGTCGAAGACCTGGAAAAGGCCGGATATGGGGAATATTTATCGCTTTTCAGGAGGAAATGAAATGCTTGGCGCAGTCATGACTATGCAAAAGGAAAAACGCTTCATAATCCAAGGTATCATCACTATGATTTTGTTCATGGGCATGTATTTTCTTCTCGACCATCTCAATATGTCCTATCGGGAAATGATCGATGAATACGGAAGCTATCTGGTTGCGGCCAATATCGCCCTGAACATAATAATGTCTGTCATTAGTGCCGCGATGATGAATCTCAGTTCGGCATTGGTCAGATTGAACGGCAAGGAAGGAAAGGGGACTTTCCTGAGTGGAGTCGCGGTGTTTTTCGGAATGTTGACATACGGATGCACTCCATGTGTCATCGCCTTCTTCTCGGCGATCGGAATCACCTTTTCGGTAATGGTTTTGCCTCTCGCGGGACTGCCATACAAGTTCATCTCCTTCGGGATTCTCATCCTGGGAAGCCTATGGTTGCTATACGAAATCCAGCATGCCAAGTGCAAGATAAAAGACAAGCCGACAGATATCCAGACGTGATGTCTGTTTTCTTTTTTTGCATGCGGATTATCATCATCGCATATTGTCTATGACCTCTATCCGTGATATGATATTCATGTATGGAGTATAATGCAAGAGGTGGGAAATGACCAGGCTGATCGAGGCGAGACACATCTATAAGGAATACCGAAACCAACAGGTTGTCACCAAAGTCTTGAAGAATATCGATCTTACGATCAATCAAGGCGATTTTTGCGTGATTATCGGTCCTTCGGGATCTGGCAAGTCCACACTCCTGTACGTGTTGAGCGGATTGGAGAAACCTACCGAAGGCGAAACCCTCGTTTACGGCAAACCGCTGGCGACTTTAAGCGAGGCGGAGCTTTCAGCCCTCCGCAGGGATGACATGGGATTTGTCTTCCAGTTTTACAACCTGATTCCCAATCTCAACGTCTTTGACAACGTGATTCTTCCGCTGGTGTTGGCGAAAAAAACGGATTTGACCCCCGCCGAACAAGTGCTGAAAATGGTCGGCATGTATGATTTCCGGGACTATTTCCCCAACCAGCTTTCCGGCGGGATGCAACAGAAGGTGGCGATCGCTCGGGCGATGGTGAACGATCCCGACCTGATTTTCGCCGACGAACCGACCGGAAATCTCGATCAGAAGAGCGGCAAGGAGATCATGGAGACATTTGCGGCCTTGAACAAGGAACACGGCAAGACGATCGTGCTTGTGACCCATAATCCGGATCATATTGCCTACGCAACCAGAAAAATCGAACTACGCGACGGAATGATCATTTATGACGAACCGGTTGCCGTTTAAATTCCGTTTTGCTCTGACGAATATCACCCACAACAAAGGCAGCGCCTTCACCTTGTTGCTCTCTCTTGGACTTGTGGCGATGTTCGTATGTATGATCGCCAATGTGTTTTTCGTCTTCAAACAGTATTTCTATCTGGAGGACAGGGAAACCTATCCTACCGTCGATGTTGTATTGACCTACGATGAAAACGCGACTGCCAGGCTCGTGAACAGGCGCAATCTGAATACCGAATATGCGGAATCAGTCGACCGGGCCTTGAGTTTTTTTAATCTTTTTGCCGTTAGCGAGACGAACTCGGACGTATATTACACGGAACTTATGTCCTCGCTACCCTTCGAGATGGAAGAACTGCTTGGTGTCGATCTGGGTCAGATGGATGATTCTTCGGTCGTCATAACCGAGAGTCTGGCCAAGTCCAAGGGGCTTGATACGGGCGATCAGATGACGATTTACATGCTCGACAGGACATATGTATATGAAATCAGTCTGGTGCTTCCGGACACGGGTCTTTTTGCGGGAGACAAGGTATTCGTCGACAAGACCAGGTTGCTGGATGATTTCTTCGGATTTCCCTTTCTCGACAATCTCGGCAATTCGGTTTACGTCAAACTGAAGGCATCCGCCGATCCGGACGTATTCATCACCGATCTCAGGGCCGATCCCGAATACTCAAGCTACAAGATCATCAAGACCGTTGACTGGACCGAGATCGAAAGCAGCGCCCGCTATACGGCTTCGGTGCTCGCGGGGCTTGGGCTGCTCGTTGTCATCACCCTGATCACCATCGTACATTCCCTGTTTCCGATCTTCACTTTGAAATTGAAGAAACAATACGGGACCATCCTCACCCTGGGTGGGAACCGGAAGTTCATGATTCAGGTATGGGGATTGGAACTATTGATTTTCTTTGTCATCATCTCGTTGTTCGGGGGTTTGGCAAGCTATCTGGTGTTCAACATCGCCGGCCATGTATATGGTTTGCATGCATTTGTGGGTATTAGCTGGGGATTTACCGCCTTGGCCCTGATGGGAATCATGCTTTTTGTAATCTTGGAAGGCTGGATCGGTTTCCGGATGCTCAAAAACACGAGCCCGGTGGAATTGTCCAGGGATACTCGTTATGACAAGCAGCGTTTCTCCTGGTATCTGTTCGGCGGGATGACGCTTCTCTTCATTCTCGCCCTGATCTTACAACCGTTTTCCCTGGCGACCAACAGTACTGTCATTATCGTCTTCGGCATCTTCGCTTCCTTTCAGGGCATCAGTTTCCTGGCCCGGGCTTTCGCCCAATGGATCAGGAAACGAAAACGCAGGAACAGTTTCCGTCTCTTCAACCTTCGTTACCTGTCCGACAACAGACATATGCATCATTCCTTCAGGGTGCTGTTCGCCTCTTTCCTTGTCGTCATGATCACCTTGACGGTCAGAGGTTTCATCTTGCAGGAGACCGACAGAACCAGAGCGGATTTTCATTTTGATTACGCGCTCACGAACATCTTCAATTATGACCAGGGCCTGGAAACTGAGATCGAAGCGAATTATCCGGTCGACGAGGTCGACCCGGCGATCTTCTATCAGGACGTGTATTTGGAGCTCCCGGAGAACGGCTCGGTCCATAGCGACCGCTTCCGTTTCTTCGTGTCCATGGATCATTCCCGTTTTCAAACCTATTTTGGCTTCGACATGACAGATGCGATCGACCCGGCCTATCTTGACAATACCATTCCCTATGTGATCCTGCCGGAAAGCATGAGTCTCATTTACGGATTGGAGGAGGGTGATGCCGTCAGTGTCCTGATCAATCGGGAACACGATCCGGTATCCTTGACAATCGCAGGCTTTTTCGACACCAGTTTCGACAATTTCATGTATTCGAACCTGGCCGTTGTTCCCGGCTATCAGGAAGATTTCAAGATCAACAGTCTGCTAATTCTGACGTCCGGACAGAATGACATCTTCAAGACCCTAATCGAGGATTATGGCGAGGAGATGTATTATGTTCTCGACATGGACAAGATGGCCGCTCAGATCGGGTCCGTATTCGAAGCCGCCAGCGATATGTTCCTGGTTTTGACATCGGTGATGATCGCAAGTTTTCTTGTCATCATCGTCAACAATTCCGTCTTGGTTTTCTACACACTTAAAAAAGACTATGCCCGGCTGAAGACCATCGGGGTCTCCAAAAGGGAATTTGCCATTAACACCGGCAAGGAAGCCTTGTTGGCCGTAGTGATCGTCATGCCCTTCATCGTCTTGCAGACATTCGTGCTCAGCGAATACATGCCAAATATCATGCTTTACTTCGACTTCTATAAGAAAATCGTACCAGAATTCACCACTTTGGCAATCGCGGTCATTCTCGTTTTCGTCTCATTTTTGGCCAGTTATTCGCTCTACTACGCCAAGATAGCGAAATTGGGAATCATCGAAGAAATAAACATTGAATGAGGAGGATATCTATGAAAAAACTGTTATTTGCTTTTCTTATGCTTTTCGCAATGATCGGTTTGTTTGGCTGCAACAACGAACCCGTCGACATCGACATGACGGATTTCGTTACCGCGCCGACAAATCTGGCCATCAGCGGCACCACCCTAACCTGGGATGCCGTCGAGGGCGCAAAGGGTTATATCATCTATGTCAACAGGGAGGAAAAGACGACTGTAAAGACCAACAGTTACAGTTTCGGATCCCTGGAAGGCGATGTGCTGGTGTTCAATGTCCAGACCGAGGCGCCGAGCGGAATGGAAAATTCGCCCCTCAGTGTCTCGATCGCTTATATGGTGAACAAAACCCAGGAGATAAGTCAACTGAACACCGTTCTGTCCGATAACTGGATGGAGGTTCCGGAAGGCTTTGCCGAGGAACTCGCCAACAAAGGCATGACCTCGGAAGAACTCGACCAGATGATCACGGACATGCAGACTCTGGTCTCGGCTGTCCAGAATTCCGATGGCGACGTGTTGGTCATCAATACGGCGATGAAGACATTCCTGGAAGCCAACAACAACAGCGAACCATTGATCAGCGCCTTTCTGGTCACCATGGTTCCGGGAATGCTGACGGACAAGATCACCCAAAACCAAGAAGACATCGATTATTATGAAGGCCTAATCGAAGACGATTCATATTATGAATATTGGTATCGGGATACGATCGACCAGCTCCAGGCGGAAAACGACATGTACCAGAGCTTGCTAACAATGCTTGAGGAATCGGGAGACGATGTCCTCATGGCATTGACGCAGACAGCCGATTACCTGATTTCCTTCCAGGCCGCCATCGACAACGAGTTCATTTCCAAGATCACCGATCTGATGGATTCCACCACCGATTTCGAATCGTTGAATCCGGAAGAGGTCATCATCATCAAGGATGAATTCGTACAGATCCTCAGGGACAACGTGCCTTCGATGGAGAATATGGTCTTGCTTTTCCAGGTGGTTGACGCCTTGTCAGCTATGGTTGAGGAACAGACCAGCACCACCGTGACGCTGCCGGACTACACGACCAAGTACGCCGCCGAAACCATATTGTATTTCCAGGCCGGTATCGAATTCATCGATACTTTCGATCTTGACTTCGTAACCGAAGTCAGGTCTTTGGGTATGGAAATGGCTCACGATCAGCCGGAGATGATGGCCGCCGAATTCGGCATCCTGTTCACCAAATATGTCGACAAGTATCTAAACGACAACCAGGATCTGATGGATCAGATCGACGCCGTCTTCACCGAAACGGAAAAAGCGGAAATGTTCAACGCCTACGTAGAGGCGCTGAGCAGCGAAGTGCTCAGTCAGAATTTAGATAGTTCTGCCACTTCGATCATCACATCCATCAGTAAACTCACCTACGATCAGGCCAACGCCCTTTATGACGTGATCGACACCGCCTCCGACACCCTGTTGGATTCGTTCGTGGCCGCCGATGGCGAGATCGTCAGACAGATCGTCATCATGAACGGTTATCAACATAATTATAACTATGACAGATATGAAAACACCGTCACTGGTACGATATATGACAACGAGGATGATTATGATCTTGCCCGGAATTTGACCGCCTTTCAGATCATCAACGAGTTGTTCGTCCATCTCGGTGCTGTTGCCGACGAACTGACCGATGCCGACATGACGGCGATCGTCGACTTCATCATGGTCGTGCTGCCGTTCGACATGCTTGTGGATGAGGAAATCTTCACCACGACCGAACTGGCGAATTTCAAAGCCAATATCGAGACCTTGTTGACGGATCAGCTTCCGAATCTGCTTGAACTTGGACAAAACTATTTCGAATTCGTCAACAACGAGGACATGATGGATACTCTGATCACCGAATTCCCCGATTGGCCGCTATACCCCGCATCGACCCAATACGCTTCGGTCGACTATGTCGATGAAGCTTTGATCATCTTCTTCGCCGGATATTACAACGATTTCATGAACAATGCCAACCAGGGTCTTGTAGATGATATTTCCAGTGCCATTTTCGATTTCATGAGAACCGCTGAATTTCTGAAGTCGGCCGACATGCTGACAACGGATGTCGACGATCTGGAGACGGCTTTCAACGACGCATTCGATTTCACGATTTCGGAAACGGATGTCTTGAAGGACTATGACATCAACAACCTCACCCTGACTCAGCTCGACCGGGTCGACTCGTTCTTCCCCAACGTCGGCAATTACTTCCAATTTGATTGATTGAAAATCATAAAAAAACCTTGTCTTCGCGACAGGGTTTTTTTGTGCCTAGACACTCACGCCGAGGATGAGTTTGATCAGGATGCCGATACCAAACGAGATTGCGGCCACACTGAGACTGATGATCGCCATTTGCACGAAGCGTTTCCGGAATGGCATGTCCTTGGCGACGGAGATGTAATAATTGAAGAAGAAGATGATGAACACGACGACACCGAGCATCACCCCGAGTGAAATGTAAGGATTGCCGATCAGAAGATACGGAAGGATAAGCAAGGCGACGGTGATGACGTAGGCGACACCGGTATAGATTGAAGACTTGAGTGCGTTCTTGTTGTTCTCGGCCTTTTCGCTCAAATATTGGCTGGCGGCCATCGACAGGCTCGCCGCGATGCCAGTGATCAATCCGGAAAGACTGATCAGTTTCGTATCGGCGAGCGCGAAGGTGAGGCCAGCCAAAGTTCCCGACAGTTCAACCAACGCATCATTGAGACCGAGGACCATCGAGCCGACGTAATTCAGTCTTTCCTCGTCGAGCATCCCGAGCAGTTCGTGTTCATGGGCGTCCTCGTCGATGGCGATCCTTTCGGCGCCATCGACATATTTGCCGATGTCGGCGTATGATATCTGTGCCCGTTCTTCACGTCGTTCCATTATCTTGAGGGTGAAGGTATATCCCAAGAAGAAATTGAGGATTTTGAATAAGATTATCCTTCCTCTGCCGGGTTTCACCGGCTTTTTCAGAAATGCGGTCCAAAACTCGTAATGAGCCTTTTCCTGTCCGGCAATCTTGGTCAGGATCTCCTTGTTCTTGACGTCCTTGGTGTGTCTGGCGATATTCATGTAGACAAAATATTCCGTGAGTTCGTTCTTCTGCAGGGAAACGATTTGTCGATGGATGTTTTCCGGGATACCTTTCATATTCTCCCCTCCTCATATGTCAGACAGGATTATATCACAGATGGAGCAATAAATCCATGTCCACAACATTTATTATAACATTTTTATGCTTTCGCCCGGATAACAAAACAATGTACTAATTTTTAGGAAGAGATGTGGCGGACAATATTATATGTGGTATAATCAAGAGTAAAGCGGAGGGGTAATCATGACTCTGAAAGAGTGCTTCCTGCTTGTCGTGCTCTGGCCATATTTTCACTCGAAATTCCGGTTTGAAATCACATTCACCGATTTTGACAAGGAGCGTGAGGACCCATATGTACTGGTGGGAAACCACGCCTCTTTGCACGACGCCTTGTACACTCTGATAAATTTGAAGAAGAAGTATCCATATCCGGTCATGAACACCTTCGTCATCACCAATTCCTTCATGGAAGCGGTGCTGACGAAACTCGTCCATACGGTTCACAAGCGCAAGGGGCAAAGCGACTTTTCCGTCATCAAGGGGATGCTTAGCGTCTTCCGCAGGGACAAACGCGGCATCCTTCTCTACCCGGAAGGCAATTCCTCCTTCTTCGGCAAGGAGAGCGATTATCCTTTCAGCACCGTCAAGTTTCTCAAGAAGGTGCAGTTGGACATCGTCATGTGCAAGATAAACGGAGCCTATCTGGCCGCTCCGAGGTGGGGGATTCCCGCAAGAAGAGGATATATCGAATTGCACTTCTACACCTTGATCAAGGGTGCGGAGTTGGAAAAAATGTCGCTGGAGGAAATCGATCAGAAACTGCGGTCGGCCATGGCTTTCAACGATTACGACTGGAATCGGGAAAAACGGGTCCGATATGACAACAGACACCGGGCCGAAGGCTTACAGAGCTACATCTACGTTTGTCCGCAATGCAACAATCACAAGTGCCTTTATACAGAAGGCGATTCGGTATATTGCACGCATTGCGGCAAGATTGCTTCGTTCAACGAATATGGATTCATCGAAGGCTTGCCTTTTGACAATCTTGTGGAGTGGGACCGGTATCAGAAACAGTATCTTTCCCGCATCGCCAAAGAAAAACTCACGACCTGCGGCCAGCTCTACGAGGTCAATGTCACGACTTTCCGCCGGAAACGTCATGGCAGAGTCGACATCGAGCTCGACAAGGGTATTCTCCAGATGGATGGCCGCAAGCAAAGCTTATCTTTCAACGTATCAGAGATCGAGGGTCTGGTCCTGACCAAAAAAAGGGATCTTTCCTTCGATTATCAAGGCAAGACCTATTACGTTCCCTTTCATGATCCGATGCTCTTCTTCGATGTGATAAACTACCTAAAAGGGGGAAATTAGTATGCAAGAATGGAACAGCATCATCTATTTGTTATTGATTGGCGTCTTACTGTTTGTGGGAAAGGTGTTGAAGACGAAACTCCCGTTTCTGAACCGGATCGTCCTTCCCTCGGCCTTGCTCGGCGGTATCATCGGTCTGTTGCTCTCGGGCGTCGTCATCCCCGGATCCTATACGATCGATGTCGATCAGATGACGGCCATCGTCTATCACGCCCTGGCGCTCGGCTTCATATCGCTGACCCTGAAACAAGAAGGCAGCAAGAACAAACGCAAGGTCTGGTCGACCGGAATGGTGATCACCAGCACCTATGCCTTGCAGGGCTTCATCGGCATCCTGCTCGTAATGCTTTTCTTCTCCGACAAGTTTGTCGGCGCGGGAATGCTCCTGGCCCTCGGTTTCGGTCAAGGACCCGGCCTAGCCACGAGCTTCGGCAAGATGTGGACGGACATGTTGGGTGGCTTCGGTGTCGCGCTCGGTGCCTCCTATGCCTTCCTGGGTTTTGTCTGGGGCGGTACGATCGGGGTTCTGGCCATCAATCTGCTGGCCAGGAAGAAAGGCTTCGAAAAACCAAAACAATATCTAGACGCTTCTTTGCAGAAGACGAACATCCAGATCGATACGGTCAAGGAAGTCAGCGTCATCGACGGCTTGACGATCCAGGTCGTCATCATCTCGATCATCTATGGTTTGGTATGGCTCACCCTGTTTTTGCTGGAAAAGGTGTTGATGCCGCTTGGCACGATCGGTGAGACGATCTTCGGCTTGTTCAAGGGCTTCAATTTCATCGTCGGTATCGGTTACGCCTTGCTCTACAAACTGATCTTGAGGAAAATCAAAGCCAAAGGCAAGAACGTCGATTTCATGGTCAACGACTATGTCGTTTCTAACATCAGTTCCCTTTGCTTCAATTTCATGATCGCCGGCGCAGTTTTGACGATCACCGTCGATTTTCTCAAGGAATTCTGGCTACTTCTGACTCTGATCTCGCTCGTTGGCGGACTGGCGACCTTGTTTTATATGCGCTTCATCACGAAGAAGGTCTACGAGAACTACAAGGATGAGTATTTCGTCGGTCTGTTCGGCATGCTCTGCGGCGTGGCCTCGACCGGTATCGCCTTGTTGAAAGGCCTCGACCGCGATCTCGAGACTCCCGTGGCCGAGGAGATGGTGCTCGGATCGGGAACCGCGATTACGATGGCCTTGCCCTTGTTCGCAATTCTGATGCTGCCTTCCTTGGGCTGGCAACAGACATACCAACAGTTGTTCAATTACATAGCACTCTTCGGAACGCTTCTGTATGTGGCGGTGATGGTCCTCATCTTGCTCATCAGAAGCAAACGAAAGCCGACGTAATCGGCTACGGGTTGACGATTTCGTCAATCCGTTTTTTCTTTGGGATATGGATTTTTTTCCGGGAACAATGTATAATAATTGATAATTCAAGGGGGGCATGATTTATGCAGAAACAAATTTTGGAAAAGCAAAAGCTCCTGAATGAAAAAGGCGAACTGACAAACCCCGGATATGCGACCGAACCTTTGTTAATCTATGACCGGAAAGATGTCGGTGCCTCCAAATGGCGGATCAAGGAATGGGATTACTACGCTTCGCTTTCCGACAGGTTCGGCGTTTCATTCGTCATAGCCGATTTGGCATACAGCGCAATGATCTCCGCTGTCTTTTTGGACTTTGAAGCCAAGATAGTGTACAAGAAAACCAAGTTGCTCTGGTTTGTCTTCGGTAAGCTGGGTTTACCGGCGACATCCGTCAATGGGGATAGCCGTTTTCATGGCGGAGGATTTGATTTCGATTTCGTCCGAAACGAAAACGAACGGATCATCAATGTCTCGGTCAAGGATTTTCTCCCGGGAAAGGATTTGTCCGCCAAGCTTCAGTTAAAGGATTTACACGACGATTCGATGGTGATCGCGACTCCCTGGCAGGAAAACCGGAAAGCATTCTATTACAATCAGAAGATAAATTGCATGCCCACTTCCGGAACAGTGACGCTGGGTAGCGAGGAATATCATTTCCATCCGGACACTGATTTCAGCGTCCTGGATTGGGGCCGTGGTGTATGGACTTACAAAAACACCTGGTACTGGGCCAGCATTTCCGGAATCGTCGAAGGCAAACGTTTCGGGATGAATCTCGGCTACGGTTTCGGAGACATGACCAGCGCCACCGAAAATATGTTATTCTACGATGGATCCGCCCACAAGCTGGACCAGGTGGTCTTCGAGATCCAGGAACCGGATTTCCTTAAGCCTTGGCGTTTCATCGATGATGAGGGCCGGTTGGAAATGGTGATGGAGCCGATCGTCGACCGTCAGGACGATCTCAATTTTGGCATCATCAAGAATCTCGGTCATCAGGTCTTTGGCCGTTTTTCGGGCTATTTCGTGCTTGATGACGGAAGAAAAATCGAATTCAGGGATCAAATCGGATTTGCCGAGAAGATAACAAATCATTATTAGGAGGGATAGTTATGACAGACAAGGAGATCTATGAACTGCTGGTTTCGGACACTGATTATGGCAATGTGATTCTTATTGATGACGAGGGCAAGAAATTCGAAATGGCCCAACTGGGAATCATCCCGATGCATGGTGTCGTCTACGGAATTCTCGAACTTCTCCGGGTTGACGATGTCGAAGTCGGGGAAGCGGACGGAGGCATCGTGATGCTGGAACTGGACTATGACGAGGAAGGTGACGAATACTACGTTTCCACGGTCGAAGACGACGAGCTTTTCGATGAAGTCATGGAAGAATTCGAGAAACTGCCCGAGGAGCCGGAAATCTAATCTGTTTATTTATCGGAAACAATGTGGTATCATTGATTTAGACAAATACAATATAAGGAGGAATTTGAGATGATGAATATCTACTATTGCAAGCACTGCAAACGGATATGCTATACTTACCCGGTCAACAGTACCATGGTCTGCTGCGGAGACGAAATGACGCTCCTGCAACCCAAGACCAACGATCAGGGGAACGAGAAACACCTGCCGGTCGTCGAAAGGATCGCCAATGACAAGATCAAGATCAACATTGGCAGCATTCCCCACCCGATGTTGCCGGAACATTTCATCCAATGGATATTCGTAGCCCAGGATGACACGTATCAGATCAAGACCTTCAAACCGGGGGAAGCTCCCGAGGCGGTCATGCATGTGATTCCGGGACAGGACATCAAAGTCTATGAGTTCTGCAACCTCCACGGACTATGGATGACTGAAGTCAAAAAGTAGTCGATGAAAACAATGGGAAAGCCGGAACTGCAGTTTCGGCTTTTTCTGTTGTAAAAGCGGCGAGTATAGTGTAAAATGCTTTATAAGGAGTGAAGCTTATGAGTTTGCTGGAAGCGTTGAAATACTTGTTTTTGGGACTTGTCCAGGGAGTAACCGAGGTATTGCCGATTTCTTCCAGCGGACATGTGGAGTTTGTCAAGGCCTTGGTCAATCTCGATGTCGATGAAGGTCTTTTGTTTCTCATCCTGGTCAACACCGGATCGCTTGTCACCTTCGTTTTTGTCTACCGAAAAAAACTGATTCAGTTGATTGTCAATTTCTTCGCCTTCATTTTCAAGCCGGAATCACGTCCGGAGAACAAAGAGGGTTTTCTTTATGCACTGAAACTCATTGTCGCCAGCATTCCCGCCGCCGTCGTCGGCATCCTCTTCAACAACGAGATCGAGGCGCTTCTCAAGGAGTACAACGTTTTGCTTTCCGGTGTCGGGCTCCTGTTCACCGGAACCATTCTGCTTTTGGTCAGCAGATTGCAATTTCGTCACGGTGGCGAAAGCAAGATCGGCTGGGCGGATTCCGTTCTGATGGGCGGAGCCCAGGCAGTTGCTTTGTTTCCTGGAGTATCCCGTTCGGGAATGACGATCTCGATGGCGCTGAAACGAGGCACCAGCATCAGGGCGGCGCTTGATTTTTCCTTCCTGATGTATATTCCTGTATCCTTGGGATCTGTCATATTGCTCCTGAAAGATGGTATCGAAACGGGCATGGGCGTTCCCAGCCACACATATTTTTGGTGCCTCGCTGTTTCGAGTGGGTAAGTCCTTAAGCCATTGACAGTCCGCACTTGAACTTGAGCTTGCCACCGAGGAGAAAGAT
>Ga0172375_10003272_pt1 | contig 24729 bp, 29 predicted proteins | sample LakKiv1m_FD_114537 | JGI IMG/M metagenome (GOLD analysis project Ga0172375, IMG submission 114537) | Freshwater microbial communities from Kabuno Bay, South-Kivu, Congo - kab_092012_11.1m | ecosystem: Environmental > Aquatic > Freshwater > Lake | place: Democratic Republic of the Congo...
ACGGGCGGATTTATTCGACTACATCGAGCGGTTTCATAACCCACGAATGCGTCGTAGAGTCGCCAGGCAAGATCTGAAGTTTTCAGCCCTTTTCAAACCGTCCGTGGAAACGGGGTAGAACCCCTTGGCCAACATAACCGCCTCAATGCGCGTTAGATCCGAGCAACCACCTTGATTAAAAAGCCAAAGTAAATCTCGGGCAGCAGCATATGCGGCAACACCGTTCTGCGGATCGATTTCAAGTGCGGCAAGCCGCGCATCATGTGCTTCACCGAGCCTAAGACTGCTGCCCAGCTGATTTGCGAGGTTCGTCCAGGACTGAGTTCTAAGCGAAGGATCAGCGTCCAAATTCTGAGTAACTCTCCAGTAGCATCTGCGTGCCTCGGCGCGATACTCACGTGTACGTTCTTGGTGATCCAACCAACCCTGATCACTCGGTGGGTTGCCTACTGAAGCGACAAGCCCGTTTGCTAGGTTGTAGGTGATGTCTACAACCGTTGGGAATTGACCTTCGAGCTCTCGAAAAAATGCGACCCCCTCTTCAATCGCATCTTGCTGCTGAGTCAATGCCCCGCCATCCACTAGGATTGCCGCACGCAAACTCATCAAGTTGAAGCGCCCAGGTGTATCAAGATCGATCGCCCGAGCTTGTTTCACTGCCTCAGCAGGATCGCTATTTAGTAAGGCATTGAGATGAGCGGAAAGCTCGTAAAACTTATCCAGCATTGACGACATCGTGCGATTCCCTAATAGCTCGTGCGGCTCATTACAAATGCAATAGGTGTCAGCGTTGCATTTGTCACATCGACCGACCAAGCTCCTGAGCCGGAGAGGCAATCTGTTTATCAATTACATCGGCCATCGCATGGCCGAGTGCCTTAGCAACTCCACCGGCCATTTCAGCCAGCACGTCGACAATTCGGATCTGCTCGCGGGGATCGCTCGGAGCAATCGCCCTTGCGACTGCGGCAGGACTGGATAGCACCGCCTGCAGCGCGTCAAGATCGTTTTCATTCAGGTCGAGATTAAGGGTGATTTTCCGAGTCATAGCGCAACACTCTCCTTGATAATATTTTCGCGGCTTCCCTCTGGAATTTGAGTGTAAGTGATGATGTCGACGTTTACGCTGAGCAGGCTCTTTAACTCTTCGCCCAGTGCAGCCAGGTCGAAAAGTGTGAAGCCGGCCGGGGGCTCGATCAGCAGGTCTATATCGCTGTCCGTGGTGTCAGTGCCTCTAGCAACTGAGCCGAAAACCCTTGCGGAGGTGACCCTATAACGAGCCAGAGTTTCTCGCACTTGCGCGAGATTTTTCGACAGTCGCGCGCGAGGGCGAGTATCAGTAAGCGCTGGCCAAATCCGAATGCCGGTGGCTATCGCCTCCGCAAGCTCAAGGGCATTGTCCGACCAGCAAAAGATTTCGATAGTGATCTCTACGCTATCGCTAGCCTCCTGAGCTGCGACGATCAAATCGACATGCTGACTAACCGGCAACTGACGCTCGCTGAATACAGCAAGGCTCCAGCCAGGCTCACGACCCAAGCACACCGGCTCCGGAGTGATGTAGGCCTCGACGATTTCTGCGGTAGCGGTGATTACCGCCAGTGCTCGCATGAATGGCGCACCCAGAGGGTCGCCGGCACTCGCTTTCAGTCGACGCAGCTCAATTTCTTGGCGGTGAATCTGTAGATCGCGCATCTGCAGCGCGAGCAGATTTTCTTGATCAGACATCTTCCAGATTCTCCAACGCATCAATCAGCCTTACATGCTCCTCGTCCCACAGCCTCAGAAAATTTTCCCAGTCGTGGACGTAAGCCCCGGCGAGCACGCGAGTGGAGCCGATTGACGCGATCCCAAATCGCCTTGCCCATGGCTCGGGGATATCGGCGTCGCGCACATAAGGGATGCGCCCTTCACGAACAATCACTGGCACAAGACCGCGAATTTCCTCAGTCGACAAATGCGCCGCTGTGCCGAACGGGACTTCTCGGTCCAGCCTCAGAACAGTTGCCAGGTCAAGCAACGCAACTCGCCGCTCCTGAGTGCTGCTCCGGTGGGAAAGTGCGATTCTCAGACCATCACGGCGCATCTGTTCGCGCTCCGCAAGATCGAACACAGAGCGCTCCTCTGGACTGCTATCGAGCACGTCAGCACCGAAAAATGCCGCACTCGATAGTCTCGCCATCCGTCTCAATGCAGTGAAATCAGTCCCCACAAACACAATCCGCAGGCCGAAAAATTCCGATGAATTCAGGCTGTCACGGGCAGACTTGAGAGCGTAAGTGATCTCAGACCGCTCAAATCGTTCGGCACGTTCGACAACCAGATAAATTGGCTTCCCCAACTTCGTGCTTGCCTGTTCAAGAGTTGCAGGCAGCGTGTGAAGCTCAGAAATTTTGAGTTGTATGGCGACCTGGTAAATCGCCGTCTCCATCTTGTCAGACTCGATCAAAACTGCCACCGGCTTGCCAGCGGCGCGCAGAGCGTCAGCGATGACCTGTGCGGTGGCAGCAGGCGCATGGATAAAGAGGCCTGAACAGGTATTGGCGATCTGATCAAGAATGGGAGGAACTACACTACTGGTCCTCGTATTCACATGGCGTTCGCAGCGAGTGCGGTGCCAACCGGCCCGCCGGCCATTGTTCATCCCCTCGTAACGCAGCTTGCCCCGCTCACCGCAGATCTCGCAGATCCGCAATGAGCGCTCTTCTATTTCGTGCAGCGCGGAGCGCTGCTCTGGCGTGCTAGGTGTCAGCTCGATTCTAAGAGCTCCGGCGTCTTCACGGATCGCCATGATCTCACTGTCTCCGATGATGGCCGTCGCCTCTCGGACTAGAGCCAGCCAGCCACGACCGGCATATAGGCGAACATCGGCAGCGAGTTTCGCGGCTGGTAGGTCGCAGGCGCTGATATAAAAATTGAACATCACATTGTCCTCCCCAGCTCTCTGATTTCCTCAATGCCTCCCAAGACAACCGACTGTTGAGCGGCAACCGCCTGTTGGGTTTTCGCCTGTTGATCCCACTCCGATGCAGCCTGCGCCGGCTTGTTCTGCTGACGCTGCAACAAGTCGTTGGGATCCTCGCCCTCAGCCATTTTGTAGTCGTCCCGGCGATCAGCGACCTGCAGGTCGCGGGCTTGCTCGGCAAGCAGCTGCGTCAGTGCTTCGGTATGCCGGGTGCCTGCCTCGTCGCGGTCATACACGAGATCGACGTGCCGGGCACCAGTACGGTTGGCCAGGCCGCGCAGTGCACGGGCAGTGTCCTCAGCAGGGTTCCCGCCCGAACTGACGTAGAGAGTCAGGGCGCGCTGCTGAGGAGTATCCATCTGGTAAAGGCTGAGGGCGTCGAGTCCGCCCTCGGAAACTTTGATTCGCTCAGGGTTGGCGCAGCTCGGGTTTGCCACGTAAACACCCCGCTCCGACTTTGAGTAAAGGGCCGGGCCTTCTTTCTTACGCTCGAAGCCGGTGAACTTCCCGTCCTCGCGGACGTGAGGGAAAACGGCGTTGCCGTGCCGATCAGTGCGCGACTTGGTTTCCGCGAGGGTCTGCTCGGAGATGCCCCGAGCGAGCAAGAATTGGTTCGGCTCTGCCAAGGTGCGCTGGTACTGGCGGAAAGCCTCTGCACGTCGAACCTCAGCCTTCAGGACCTCTGCCTGGCGCTGCTTCTCGATACGCGCTTCGCGCTCGGCCGCACTCATGCCCTGGTAGCGGGCCCCAGCGTCGAAGCCCTTATTAAAGGCCAGCTTGCGCAGTTCGTCGCGGGTCTCCAAAAAGCTCTGCCCGGTGGCGTGCTGGTGGAGGTGGAAGACGTCGCCACCGAGGCCTGAGCCAGTGCCGGCCTTGGTGGCAACCCAGCTCGGCTCGCCTTTAGCATTCGGCTTGAGGGTAATCTCGCGCATCGGGTCTGACTTATCGAGCAACTTGTTCTCCATGCGTACGCGAGCACCCGATCCACTCATCTGAACGTAGCCGAGGCGCTCAGCATGAACGCGCAGCTCAACGCAATCTCGGATCGCCTGCGTTTCACGCTGCTGCTCGGCCTTGGTCCAGACACGCCGCGGTTTAGGCATATCAGAACCTACTTGGCCTTGGGCGGCGGCACCGTCCCGTCGCACTCCAGCAGCAGTTCGTCCACGATCACGTGCATGATCTTGCAGTACACCCGTACGTCCCCTCCCACCGTCTGATGCCAAACGGCACTCGGACAGTTTGCGCAAACCGTTTCGGGGATTGGCCCACGCAGATTCGCGAGGGTCTTCGACCGTATGGTGGGTGAACCGACCGGCGCGCTCGGCGTCGGCAAGCTCTCTGATACGCTCGGGGGCTCGTTCTCGGTCGGCTCGGAATATTCCAGATCGCTCATTTTCGATTTCCTCTTTGGTGTCTTGGAGCAAAGGCAGTGGTACGGCCAGGAGCGCGACGCGCTTGGCATCGGCCGGCAATTCGTAGGGTTTCCCGGGTTTGAGGCGGGTATCGTTTGGCAGATCAACCAGGCCGGTCACGGCAAAGCCGCGGGCGACGGACAGGTCGTGGTCAGCCTGGGTGGCGGGCATGACCTGGATTTCGGGCGCAACTTTTGGCTCGGCCTTCGGTTCGGTCGGGTACTCGAAACGCTCGCCAGCCTTCTCCAACAGGTCCTTTGTGCTCGGCTGAGGAGTCTTGATCGACTGCGCTTCGTAGAGACCTGCCTCAGCGTTGGCGCGGATCAAGGCGCGGAATTCCTTGTCGGCGTCCAGGGCGCAGCGTTTGCTCTTGAATGCGGCGGTGTTCCTGGCAAGGGTGTCTAGGGACTCTTGATCGTTGCCGATGTAGAAGCCGCAGGCGTAGCGCGAGCGGGTATAGGCAACGTAGGCGAGGCGTCGATCAGTCGAATCCGAGGTGAGGTAAAAGGCTCGATCGACGGTGAGCCCCTGGGACTTGTGCACAGTCATGGCGTAGGCGTGATCGATCGAGGCGTAGTCCGACAGGTTCCAGCTGACCTCTTCTTTGGTGCGGTCCAGCCTTGCGGTGAGCTTGGTGTCGTAGATCGGCTCGCCATTATCGTCAGTGCCGCTCTGCACGCGCTCGATGCCGGTGAGGGTCGCGCGGTCGCCGTTGTAAACCGGCTCGCCATCGATCTTCTGGTTTTTCCGCAGCATGATCCTGTCGCCTGGAGCCAGATCGAGGTCGGCGTAATCACCTCGGCCGGTCTCCACCGGAATGCGGACCTGCTGGGCTTTGTCCAGTTCGCCAATCTTGAATCGGTGCTCCCGCACCTTGTTGTTCAGCGAGCGGACGGATTGATTGCGGTCAGCCAGCAGCAGGATTTCCTGCCAGTCGGCGCCCTCTGCGTGCGCCTGCAGGGCGTCGCGCATAACCAAATCGATGGGTTTGTCTCTGGTGTCGTCGGCAGGCATTTTCAGCAGGCCGCGGGCCTTCATCACCTCCAGGGCATCAGGGCCGCCCTGCTCCGCTGGACCCTCGAACCAGGCCTGAGAGATCGCACGATCTGCTGGATCTTTCTGTCGTGCGATTTGAATCAGCTCAGCACAGCCAACCTCCGCGGTCAGCATGTCCAGCACCGAGGCGGAGCCCACGGCCTCTAGCTGGCGGCCATCACCGACTAGGATGAGTTTGGCGCCGGCCGCGTCGCAGTACCCAGCCAATTTGTGCAGGGTGCGCAGATCCGCGAGGCCCGCCTCATCGCAGATGATGACGTCGCTGGGGCGCAGTTTTTCCCGGTACTGAGCGTTGTCGTTTTCCAAGCGCATCAGCAGCGAGTGGATTGTGCGAGCCTGGATGCCAGCCGAGTTCTGCAGCTCCGCGGCAGCTGCGCCAGACGGCGCCAGACCGATCACCCGGTTACCTGCCGACTCGTAGGCCTCGCGTAGCGCGGCCAGGCTGACGGATTTACCAGTACCGGCAGCGCCCTGGATGATCTGAAAGCGAGCCCCGGAAGTACAACCACGAACGACTGCGCGCTGCTCGTCGCGCATGTGGTAGCCCTTTTCCCGCTCGATACGCGCGATGGCCATTTCCACATCGAGCGGTTTGATCGTGAATCGAGCCTCAGGACGCTGAGCGGCATGGGCGTAGGCCAGCAGCTCGGCTTCGAGCTGGCGGTAGTTCTCGGTCGTGAATTCGCGGTGGCGCCCCTCTTGAGGGAGTTCGATCACCCCAAGCTGACGGATCAAGCCGGTCTTGATTGCAGGGATCGCTGGCTCGCCGCCGTGCAGAATCGCCAGCTGGGCTGCTGCGCGATCGAGCGCGTGTTCGCCGAAAACGGAGGCGTTGCGGAACACGAGTTGCTCGGCGAACAGCTTGGTTTCCGGGGTCAGGTCGCCGCGTTGCAGCTCCTGGTGGAGGTTCTGGAGCTGTTCGCGCCATTCGGCGCGGAGGGTTTCAGCGTCGACCGCTTTTTTTCCCTTGCGGCTCCGTTTTGCCACGCCCGTAGCAGCTGCGGCGCCACTGGCACCCATCTCATCCAGCCCTTGCAGTACCTCAATGCGGCGAGTCGAAAACTCCAGTACGGTTTCGCGGGAAATGCCGGCAACGCGCAAGCCATGATGCTCGAGGTCGGATTCGAGATGCTTGGAAAGCTGGGGAATATCACGCCCCAGGGCATGAGCGAGATAGCAGTCATAGAGGGCTGCAAATTCGGCTTGCCGTTTGAAGATCTCGCCCCCATCGAGCGGCCGCCACTTTCCGTCAGCGCCCAGACAAGCATTCGGGATTTCGACGTGAACGTGGAGATGCGGCTCCTGGTTGCGATTCGTGAAATGAAGATAGGCTGCCGCCATCATCTTCCCAGCATGGCGTTCCACGCCCTGAGCGCCGAGGCGATATCCGAAATACCCCTTCCCTTCTGCGTACTCCATTGTGCGACGGGAGGCTTCCATAACCGCCTTCTCAAAGAGAACTTGCTGCTCGCGCGGCAGCGCCGCGTATACCAGTGACAGCGTTTTATCGATATTGAAGCTGGTCGAGTAGCCAGCTAAACCAGTGCCCCGCTGAAGCTCACCCTGACGGCGTTCAGTCACATAGGATTTGCCTGTGCGCGGATTGGTGCCGGACATGAGCGCGGCGTAATCCCCATCCTGAGGATTGATGCCCAGCTCCATCAGCTGTGCGCCCTGCCCGAGGTACTCAGTCAGAAGCGTGTCGGCGCCCGGCCGGTGGTAGTAATCCTCCCCGCCGGTCGAACGCTCGGGCTCTTGACCATCTTCAAGCAGGATTCCTTCGCCCTTCTCGAAATACTCGGCGCGAGCAGCGATATCGCCAGAGCTGAATTTGTCGGCGGAGAAGACAGTCATGTCAGCCTCGCAGAGCCCGAATGGAGTGGCTGAACTGATCGCGCCATGCCTCAATCAAGCCGGTGAGGCTGATATCCCCCTTCTGCTGGCGGGTGGTGTAAGCCGCTTCAAGTTTCGTTTCAGCTCCATGGTCGAGTGCTTCGACAACCTCCTTGCGGCGAGTGCTGGCAGCGTCCAAGACCTCTGCAGAGATAGAGGGAATCGAAACTCCGCGCTCATCCGAGCAAAAGCGGCTCTGCAACCAAGGAAGCCTCACTCCCAGCTCTGCAACCAGGTGCTTATCGAAAAGTCGAGCGACATCGGCTTGGCGATCATAGAGCGCGGCGGCTGCAAGGGTCCGCCATTGGCCATCTGCACAACGGCAAAAATTCGGGATATCCACGTGGATATGCAGATGCGGCTCAAGCGCTCGGTTGGTGCAGTGAACATAGGCCAAAGCGATCGCCTCACCCTTGGCGTAGCCAGAACCGCCACGACCAGTTCGAGAGCCAAAGAACGAAATGCCCTCAAGCTCAGCAAAAAGGCCACGGCTAGCAGCGATCAGGGCATCAAGAAAAAACTTCTGATCGTCCTGGCGCAGGCCTGCGTACAACACCGAAAGCGATTTGTGCAGGCCAATTGAGGTCGAGAAGCCGATGACGCTGCGTGGCGAAAGTAGGCATTTGCGTCGGTGATCGCTCAAGAGTGATTCGCCATTTACAGGCGAATTGCCGAACATCAGCGCAGCGTAATGCCCTTTGGCCGGCTTGCCTTCTAGTGCGAGATGCTCGGAAGCGCCGCCCAGGTAAAGGCTGGCCAGGGAGTCGGAATCGCGCTCGAAATACTCAGCCCGACCCAGAATCGAATCAGCCGAAAACTTGCTCAAGGTGAAAATGCTCATCTCAGACCTCCACGGTCATCAGGGTTTTCAGGTGTTCAACCACCGCGCGCTGCGCTCCAAGCCGGCTCGCCTCCGCGATCCGAGGCCCCAAAAGGGCGAGGGCAGATTGTCCGCCGATCTCGACCTGTGCCCGGCTGGTTGGGCTTACACGCCTGCATCTCGCGAAGCGAGTGCAGGCGTGTTCCTCTTCCCGCCTTAAACTACAGAATCTTTATAGAATATCAACGATATTTTGTTGATCTATTTTCTTCTTTTGCTATCTTTATAGAAACGCGATAGCGTTAGGCAAGCATCCTGATAGCTATAGAGGCATCGCGCAGGAATCTTTAGAGATTCTCGATAGAATCGATGCGTACCTTTGTACTTACAGGAGAAACCCAATGTTCAAGCGCCCCGACGACGAAGAAGACATCGATGCATACCTGCGCGAGATGGAAGAGGAGGAAAAGGCGGTGACAGACCGACTACGGGCCCTGATCGCGCAAAAGAAGGCAGAGGCCATTGAAGGGACAGACTCCGCACGTACTCGTGGGCACGCGACTCGCGTGCTCCGACCGCGAATAGCAGAGCTGAGATCAATGATGCTGCTGGGGCTATCGATTAAAGAGATGCTCGATCTGCTGGAGCAGGCAGGCGTAATGGTCAGCTACCACAGCTTGCGCACCTTTCTGAAAAAGCATCTGCCAGCAGAGTACCGGGAGTGCATGGCCATCGGATCGTCGAAAGGCATCAACCCCCAATCCGTAGGAGAACAAAACCTAAACGCCCAATTTGAAACCCCGCCTGCGACACAGGCACCGGCCGCCGCCGAACATGCGAAACCTGAAAACGTGAACTCGCTCATCGAGCAGGTGCTCGGGCGAAAAGACCACTCAAGTAAAGACCACTCAAGTTAGGAGTAACTCATGATTCGAATTCTCTGCACGTCGACCAAAGGTGGCGTCGGCAAATCCACCATCGCCCAGCAGGTGGCCACGACATATCTCCTAGATCGCGAGGGCTCTGGCACGCTGATTGAGCTCGACGATCAGAACTTCGACTCGCGCTGGATGAAAAGCTCGAAAATCGAATCGCGCCAGATCATTGTTGACGGCGATGCCGGCTTTGCCGTCCTCGACCTTTTCGAGGAGTTCGCCGGTAAATCTTTCGTGCTCGACATCGGTAACCAGACTGCGGAGACGGCACTTGCCGCCATGGGCCGAAATGGCCTTCTCGGTCGGTTCGATCTGATCCTGGTTCCGGTCAAAGACGTGGGTCAGGACGTAGAGAATGCGAAGCGCACAATCAACAAAATCCGTGAAGATGAGCCCTCCGCAAAAATTGTTCTGGTTCTCAACGGGCTTGGCCGCAAGACCCAGGACCCGAGCGATCGCCGCATCCGGGCTCTGTACGGTGACGTTTTCGATCTCGGCGAGGATCTCGATGTACCGGTCCTAATCATGCCCGGCGTCGAGGGTTACGGCTTGTCGCGTAATTTCGGCAAAACCCTGCCAGAAATTGCCGACGGCGCCGATGTTCTCATTGCGCAGCTCCGCGAGCAGAGCCTGACCTTTGATCGAGAGGGGAAAGGCAAGGACGCTAGACGCTGCATGGTACTGGTCGAGGTAGTGGCGATCGCGAAAGAAGCCAATGCCTGGATCAAGCAACTTCATTGCCGGTTCGACGAGCTCCGGGGAGCTAACCAGGAGGCCGCATGAGCCTGGGCGACGACAGCATTCAGAGTGTTTTCGACCTGGTGAACGAGTTGCGGACCCTGATCGTCCGTCTCGACGGCACACCTACGCAGCCTGGCGTTATTGCTGAAACCGGCCAGCTCGCCAGGTCAATCTCAGCAGTGGTCGAAAATATGGGGCAGTTGGCCGATCGCCTCGCAGCCGCGGCCGATCTGCATACCCAACTGGGCAGTCTGCCGGAGCAGTTGCTTCGGCCGGACAAGTGCGAGAGCTTTCGCGGATCAGTGCGCGAAGCGATGAGCAGCGAGCTCGCTGCCGCGGTCGAGGCGGCGCGCGGATGCGCGGCAGAGGCCGGCGTAAGCATTGCGATCGGAGAGCTGCGGACGATGATCACCAGCGCAATCCAGGACGCCGAAGCAACGGTTTTCGGGGGAGAGGGATCCCGCGTCAAACTGTTCTACCGGGTAAAAAAAGCCGACTCGGAAATCAAGCGCCTCATGGGAGTGAATGAGAAACTCTCGTCAGAGTTGCAGCGCATCAGCAGTATCCATCGCGGGGAGATGACGGCCCGCGACGAAAAAAATCAAAGACTGCTCGCTGCTGCATATCACAGTGGTCGGCGCTCGGCCGTGGTCTGCCTACTGACAGGTCTACTGGCCGGCGTGCTAGCCGGCACAGGGTATCTCGCGCCGCAGATTCAGGGGTGGCTCGCCTCAGAGCTCATATATAAACCGATCCACCAGGGGCGTTAATACCGCCTAATCAGCTGAAACAAAAAAGGAATTTCGCATGAGCAATCGTGATGAAGCTGGGTGCGCGCGCGCCAAAGAGAAATACCCGTTGATTAGTACCGATAATGCTCTAGCCGATTTGGCTAAAATATTTATTGGCCAGGCAAGCACATACCAACTGGAAGGTCTACTCGGCATGTATGAACTCGAACAACCAGGCCAGATAGCGATGTACGCTGGGTTAATCGCGGCCACCTATAGAATTGCGCTGCTCGAAGCTGAAAACCGGTCTCTTCGTATCGTGACTGGAAATCTGGCGGTGGATAACAGCATCAGATTCTTCCCAGAAGTAAACGCCTTCATGGACGCCATGAACTCAGATCTGAGGCAGGCGCAAGCAACTGGTCGGATGCCAAAGTTGATGCATTTTGAACAACGCGTGCGAAACGCAGAGACAAGATCAAAAATTGCTGATGCAGGTAGGGCGCTAGAAATTGAAGTAACTAAAGGCCATTCAGAGAGAATCTAGAATGAAGAAGGATATCGAACGCTTTTTCCGCAGAGCACCCCCAGAATATCTGAAGGGACTTCTCAGCCCGATAACTGGCCCGAGCTTCGAGACCCGAAAAAAACAGCTGATGATCGCTAAATCACTCAGCGACAACCCTTACTATCGACTTTTCCGCTTAACGCCTCCAGACGAGATATCTGAAATTCTTCGGCCGGCGCTGAAAGCTGCGTGGGAGGACGTCAATAGCATTCGCAAAAAGGCCAAAGCCCTGAGAGAAAAAAATTTACCCTCTGGGCCATAGCCTCGCTGACCACTTTGGCCATCCAACTGGGCAATCTAGTAACTCTATTGTTTATTGCAGCCAGGAATTCACAGCTTCAACTCCGTACTGCTCCCGCCAAGCCTTCAGTACTTTGTGATTACCGCCCTTTGTCTCGACGACTTCACCTGTGTTGGGATTCTTGTAGACCTTAATTTGGCGCTGACGGCGTTGCACAACAACGGCAGGAGTGGAGCAAGGGGAAGGTTCAAGGATGTTAATAACACCTCTCAAGCTCATCCCGTACTCAGCTAACAGTGCCCGCAGCTTTTCCTCGAACTGAATTTCTTTTTTCAGTTCAGCATCATTCTTCAGTGCATCCAGTTGCTGCAACTGCGCTGCCAGTTGAGCTTCAAGACGTTTGAATTCTGCAAGCTTACTCACAAAACCTCCTAATCATCTATTATTTAAATTCAAAGGATTCAATTTATCAGATATTCTGGGAAGAAGAAAAGCAATAGACAGATTATACTCAACAGACTGTTTGTATTCCGGATTACTCTCCCTCATCGCATTTCGTATGATCTCCTTCCGCTTCCTCCAGGTTCCTTTCCGATCTTGCTCATCTAGAGTTTTATCAACCCCATAATAATGAAGTGCCAAACCAAAAGGTCTAAGGAATTTTTTATATGAAGTGAATGCAAGATTAGTCACTTCCAGCAGCGTCTTAAAACTGTACCCTACTGGCTTACCATATTTTGCGCTCAACATCAGTGAAATGACACTATAAAAAGGAGGCGACCAATGGCTATCTGGCAAAATACCCAAAAACCTAGCAGCCCTCAACTCCCGCTTAAAAGCGCTCCACTCATCTTTCACTTCTTGATGCGGTGTATCTGAATCGTACCTTAGCCGCTCACTAAACCAAAATGACTCGAAGCGCTCACGCAGTTGTTCTAATTTCTGAGCAGTCTCTTCCTTGACCCGCTTTGACTCCACATCAGCGAGAAAGCTTTCATAATCAAAAAAATATACCCGCTGACCTTCAATGTCGAAAGTCAACTCATCAACAAAAACCTTTTCACTCTGCCACTCGTTCACAAGCAAGCCATACTTATAAGATGGAACCGGATACCAACAGTCCACCGAGAATCTTTTATTATTCCTAGACCGCAGAAGTGTTTCATCACTTACCACAAAGACATTCATATTGTTGTTGCAGAATATATCCTCTTCTGCCCGCCTAGTTTGAGACGGATCAAAAGACTGGAAAACCCATATTAATGAACCACCTTCAGCGCGGTAGAACTCCCGCCGCTCAACAATTACGCTGAGAAAAGTTGTAGATAACTGTATTTCAAATGCAAGCTTACGACCATTCATTTCAACTTGAACATCAGGCTTTCGCCATGAAGCCCGCTCAAGAAAATTACTTGAGCGCCAAATCTTTTCTAAGCGCGGACTGGAAAAATTCGGGTCAGCGATAATGCTATCCCGAACAATTTCTTTCAGGTGCTGATGAGCGTAGCTTTCCTTAGCGCCATTATATTTTGCAGCCAGAATTTGATCTGGTGTCAGCTTGTTCTTTGTATTTACCGGACAACCACGATGCTCTTGCTCTGGCATATGCCTGAAGTAATATTTGCGATCTGTATGACAAACCAACTGGACGGCCGCGCCACACAACTCACAAGCAAGCCATGGGCTTTCTGGATCTACTAGATATCTGCGGCGAAGTTCATTTCTGGCTTTTACAACCTCCCTGTCATGCCTGCAGACAAACGACTGCAGGTCAATTGATAGACCCGTGTCCAAATCGATGATCTCAGTGAGCTTCTGAGTTTCTGTAAGCTCGGCAATCTCAGAGATAACAGTGGTCAAGAGCGCTCTCCATCATCTATGAATGATGCGTACTGCGCTGATAGTAGCTTTTTGAGTTCGAGCTATCACTGCAAAAAGGCCCCGCATAGCGGGGCTCTAGTATTAATACTATCCGCCACCCTGTGGTGGATTCGGGTTACGAGACGGAGCAACAGCTCGACTTATCGCCCCAGTCAGTACCTGGCGCGCACTAGTCGACAAGCCGCCCATCAGGTTTTGAGGCGCATTCTCGTACGGGTTCAAGCCCGGCTCGGAGAACGAGATCATGTTGAGCACTGTGCGCGGGAACGTCGTGATCAGCTGGGCACTGGTCACCACAACATTCCAACTCAGCAGAATGATCACCACGACCAGGAGCAAACCGCCAATCAAGATCCCACCAAGGCTTTCGAGGGGGCGTCCGACTTCAGCAGTGCCCGGGTCGAACATGCCCCAAAGGCCCATAGCCAGCGCCTGCACCATAGCCAAGCCAATTGCACTTATCACAATCGCGGCCGCCAGACCGCCAACAGCCAGAGCCGGGTAAAGGCCGATGAAAATGAGTGCGTTCCACCCCTTAGCCGACATCTGAGACGTGTGCTCTTCTCCCTTGGGAGCGGCGAAACCAGCGCTCCAAAGGGTCACGCCAAAAAACGTTGTTGCCACTGCAACGAGCCAGCTAATTGCGCCCATCAGGCCGTACACGGCGAAAAGCAGCGGCATGACGTAGCCGAGGATCCCGCCAGCGATGATCATCACCCCGCCGATTGATTTTGGTAGCGTCCCATCAGGGAGAGATTTCAATCCTGGTATGTACTGCGCAATCGTTCCGCCTGCAAAAAAGCCGATACCAGTGCCGACCAGGGAGCGTCCCCAGGCGGCGATCGTGTGGATGTTTTGAACACTCGGCCCGGTAGTTTCTTTAAGAATGTCTAGGGAGAAAACACGAGCCAGCAAAGACTTTTCAGTGTTGCCAGTATTCCCTGGTTGGATTTGAGCCAAAGTTTCTTGCTCAACCACCTTTGAAAGAACCTCACCACCTGTCATGGCCGAGAGTGAGGACTTGGGCATCATTTTGCTGGTCGCACCATCGGCATAACTTGCAGCTCGGCTAAAGTCGCTTGCCGCTCGCAAAACGAAAGTCCCGCCGAGCATCCATCCCCAGCCTTTAACTTCATCAAAGTACGGTTCAGCACGTTGCGCCTGATCGCCAGCCAGAGTATTTGCAATCGTCATTTCAACAGTTTTGCTATACCAGTCTGCAGTCTGGGCAGTCCAGCTTATTGACTTCTCGAAATACTCTTTATGCTCATCTCTCGTTACACCACCGTCTTGAACCGACTCGGCGTAATTAAGGGCATGAGATACGAGTTGAATCCAGATTTGACGCTGTGCAGCCGAAATACCAGCTTCAATCGCTGCAGAATTGTTGGCTTTTACTTGCGCGAACTCACCAGAACAGGTCATCGATCTCATCCAGCCGAGCTGGCAAAACCACCCTTCCGTTTCGAGCTCGCGATCAATAGTTCCATCGACCGCATCGGAGTCGATCAGACCGTTGACACCGAGAGTGACCTCGCGGGCCAGATCATCTGTCGGAGCGATCAAAGGGATCTGCAGGGATCGGCCCGCGACACTGAGAAAAGCCTCAGCCGCTTGCGGCTGAGCATCGCTAGAGCGGGCAGGATGAGTGTTGCCATAGACTGCGTTCCAACGATTCCGAAGCGCTACCAGGGCGAGCTGTTCGCCGGTGAGGCCGGCAACAATCTTTTCCTCACTTGGATCCTGGAAGACAGCAAAACCAGCCAGTTGAGCCGCAGATAATTTCCAGGAGTTGAGCATATCTAGAGCAACCCCAGCATCCACTTCGACACGGAATTGAGGATCACTAAATAGGTTGTGTCGGTGCATCAACTCGAAAGCATCGTGCTGCATCGTGTCGCCAAATTCTGCAGCCATTTTTGAAACGCCAGCTATTAGAGCGTGCCCTGTTGTCAGGGTAATCGGGACCCCTCCTGCGCTTGAGACTGGGACAACTGGAGCAACAAGGATCAACGCGACCACTACTCGCAGCGGGTAGAAAAAGGCTTCGTTACCGTCTTTCGCCCCGAAGAAATTTCCGTTGTTCTTTAGACGGAAAATTCCTAGGAACATTGCCCACGAGGCAAGCACGCCGAACATCAACAAACCCAGCTGCGAGAATGCGGCAGCGAAAATGGTAAGCGGCGTAACGTCTTGGGTTACTACTTGGGAAACTTCAGGGGCCTCAAAAATCCAGCGCCCAAACATCCAGGTAAGCACAAGCTGTGAAAAACTATTCATTGGAAGCCTCCAAGCGAACTTTGTAATCGTTCGGCAACGTGCGACCAATTAATAGTGCTGGGTTCTTCAAGGCATCCTTCAAGAACCGCATAACAGGAGGAGCAGACTGTGTGTATGCCATGTTCAATCGGTAAGCGTTTTGGAACAGGATCATCAGAACCAGATTGAGAAAAACGACATTGGCAAAAACCATCATCGCCCCTGCGTCCAGATTCGAAAACAAATTACCTACAATCAGCCCGATACCAAGTACAAGCATCAGGTTGGTGAATAGTGCGATTTTGTACTTATGCCGCACGCTTTGAGTGCTGATCTCATACTGGCGGCACATTTCGTCCCACAGAAATTTGTCATCTTGTTGCGCCAGTGCGTTGGCTTCAGCTGCATCACGTCGAATTTCCTGAATCCGTCCCCATAGGCCGCGAAGAAAATTTATGGGAAGACTGGCCGAGGTTTTAACTTCACGAACAGCGTTCTTTGTTTGTGCGTAGCCTGTCAAATAAGCTGCGACAGTTTTAATTTTGCTCATGACTCACCTCGGGAGAGTAAACGGGTGGAACTGGGGTTTCAGATTCAACTGCTTTGACGTGCTCACCGAGATCAGCACGACTGACTACTTCGCGCCCCGGTACGACAAGGCCGAAATAAATAATCAAACCAATTCCGATGGCGCGAGGAATCTTTACCTGGGCTTCTTTAAGCAACATCTTTATTCTCCCGGCTCAGGATCTGTTCAACAGTTACCGCGAGAGCCGCGATGACATGCGCGTCATGCTCACAGCTTGGTGGGAGTTCTACAGCTTTAACTTGGATCTCGCGTAAAGCGGCAAGAGCGCGCTGAATATCGAGAGTATCCATAGATCAGTTCCAGTATCTGTTCGAACAAACAAAATCAACAAGAGCATCGGCCTTCGCCTTCATGCCAAACGAGTTGATATATACGCTTTCCATATAACCACGACTTACATCAACCACAACCCAGCCACTTGCTAAACGCTCCAACTTAAACTTTGTAGCCTCTGGAGTACCTTTGTAAGAATTTGGCACTTTCCCACAGTGCGGACTTACGCTGAAAGTTAGTCCTACCCAGTCCTTTTTTAAGAGAACAGCAGAAAGCCTTTTTTCAATGTGCTTCACTGCGCTCTCGATATCTTCAACGCTGATGCAGCGCACACGAGCCCTTGCCTCAACCTGCTCAATCACAGAAAAAAGTTTTTCTTTATTGCTTAATTTGATCTTCATGCCTGCCTCTCATTGGTTAACAGCTATTGATTTATCCGATAAACAAATAATAAGAGACAACAACAAAACCCTCTAATTGCATTTACCTAAAATCGCAAATGCTTTTGCAATTGCGCGAGCATATAAAATTAACGAATAACGAATTTTCTTGAACCGCGCCCTGAAAACTTGATTAACTCTTCCTATTGCCCACAAAAAAGCCCCTCGCAAGGGGCTTTTGATCAAGAGATTCATCTAGTACCTGCGAATTATTCCAGTTACCTCATTGAAGAACTCTTGCGGGTTCTCGCCATGAGTAGAGGTCTCGCCAGTGGCGACATAAGCTTTCCAGACACCATCGCTGTACACGAATTTGAATCCTTCCGAACTCGCAGTACGACGACGATAGCCGCCAAAGTTGTCAATCGGTCGAATCTTCTCAACACCATCCACTACAAGCGACAGATAGCCTGTGTCTGGATTGTTCTTCTCATTCCAGAAGATCAGTTCGATTCGTTTCGCCTTCGGCGTTCCGAGCACTTCCTCCAGATACTGCGAGGCCTTTTCGCTATAAACAGCATCAGTAGTCGCTTCTTTCGGCAATATCTTATTTTCTTTAGACTCACCGCAGCCAACCAGCGCGGCGAGTACCATCACAACCAGGGCAATTTTGATTTTCATGATGTCCGTCCTTTTCAATTCTTAATGTTCAAACGGATCGCGTGAATCGCGTATCCGACAATTCTGTCGCTTTGCCGCACGCGAATAACATCCGTTTCGATGTAACCGTTACGCGATCTCGATGTATCGCCATTCAGAACAACCTGTACTGGTGATTTGATCGTTGCGGTGTAACGCTTTTTACTCGCCAACTCTCGCACCCCCTCCGAGATCACGGCTCCAGCGCCGACATTGGCAGCTAGCACCAGCTTGTTTTTCCCATTCTTGAGCTGATCGATGTATCCGGCTCGCTCCAGGCTTGATCTCCAGTCGATGTATGCCCTGTCAGTCATGCACGCGACGTGAAGATCCTGCAGCTGCCGTTGGAATGAGCCGTAGTTAAGTTCGAAGGCCTTTATCACACAGTCACGATGGAACTTCAGCAGCGGAACTGGATGAGGTTCACTAGCCGCCTCGACCTGAGCGGTGGCCAGCAAGATCACCGCGGCAGCTAGAGCTACTTTCAATCGATTCATATCAACAGCGTTCACTGATGCAAACCAGTGCGTCATTCAGAGATGCGAAGCTACCCCAGTCCGTGGGTCGATCCCAGGCGCCACCATCCAGACAATGGACAATGTATCTAGTACCAGACGGGACTTCTCGGGTCTCTATGTACGGGCGGCACGACCACCGCTCAAGTTCCTCCGAGGGCCGCGTACTAATGTCTCTATTACCAAAATTTGGTGGAAGAGCTGGATTGATCAGTACTCCATCCTCAACTTTCTCTGCGTAAAAGACAAACCCGGACTCTTGAAAGGTAAACCGGCTAAGTGGACGGGCAGTTGAGTTTTTCAGCTCAACCTGAAATTGAACTCTACTTAAAAAATGGTGAGCACGCTCACGCATTATCTCCAGTTCATTCAGATCCAGTTGGTCCAGCACATCATCGTCAAAGAAATTCATAACACACTCCTGTTTAGTCGAATGAATGGAACAAGGCGTTCCGAAGGGCCAGATTTAACCAGCATCATTCTGAGAAACAGCGAGCATCCGACAGGACATTTCTTTTTATTGCCGCCGCCCCCTCATCGCTGCTCAAAGAGGCATTGGTACGCAGGCTTTGCTGCGCGAACTCCATGATTAAATTATGGCAACAGAAGACAAGCACTGCAAATAAAAAAGCTGCACGAACAATGAGATTTATATATCATAAACAAACAACCAATATACTTTACAAGTATCATACATTTGAATCTGTCATTCCAATGAAAAATTTCGAACGAGACAACTCAATTGATCTAGTAAAGTGGATCGCACTGATCACCATGATCATTGATCACTCCTGGTACATTCTGATGTCTGACTTACAAGAGCCATTCCGCTGGATGCGGACCATTGGACGCCTCGCATTTCCGCTCTTCTGCCTCGCAATCGCTGCAAATGTTTATCGGCAGCCGATAGGATACTCAGGCGGATTGAAATATCTCGGCGGCATTCTTCTATTTGCACTTATTAGCCAGCAACCATATTCGAGATTTTTCGAGAGCAATTATTTAAATATTCTCTTCACCTTGGGTTTGGGACTTGTAATCGCTCAAGCGGTGCATCATCGGACGCCATCATTGATCATTTCCGGGGTCGTAGCCCTAGCTATCGCCACCGCTTATCGACCGATCTTGAGCTACGGCCTTGCTGGCGTGCTGCTGCCAGCCATACTGCTGGCCGCTCTCCAGGCGCGCGTCATTGAAACCAGGATCGTCACCTGGTCGACTGCAGCTCTGATCGCAGTTCTCGCGAACACCGGCACCGGAATCATGCTACTGCCCGATCTGCCCGCCAGGGCGCTGGCCAGTATCTCTGTAGCCGCCCTGGCGCCGCTGCTCGGTCTAGCGCTGCTGCAAGTCCGCGTGCAGTCGATTAGGCCGGTCGGCACGTGGATGTACCCGATCTATCCGACTCATATGCTGCTGCTCAGCTCTCTGTCGCTCACCTGGGCTTGATGCGGCGGAGCCGCCGCACCTCAATCCTTCCCCTTCCCTTCCGGGGGCTTTTCCGCCGTAGGCGCATTCAAGCGGAGGCAGAGCCTCTGCCTTGCCTGCCTGCTTCTTATGTAAATACATGTAATACATGTAAGTGAAGCGAAACTGCTCTGCAGCCCTAGTGCCGCAAGGCCTCCAAAAATCGCTCGGCGCAGCTAGTACGAACTTTGGCGCAGCTAGTACGAATCTCGGCGCAGCTAGTACGAATTGCCCAAGCGGGTTGGCGCAATTAGTACGAACCCTGTGGATAAGCAAGTGCAGACCTATGAAATAGGCGCTTTCCAGTGTATCTGGATTGATTTTGAGGCCTAGAGCAAAGCTAAGCTCTTTCGCAGTTAGTACGAACCTTGTGGATAAAATCGAACAGCTCATCTTTTTTAAAAAACCCGACGAACGGTAGATGCCTATAAAAATCAACTGGTTACGAAAAGAGGCCCTTATTAAAGTTTTACTCACGCAATTCCAATAATAAAACACTAAGAACTTCAGAAATTTAGCGCTCATTGACTCCATGTCTCGGATTAGCAAAATGGACTTAGACCCAAGAAGTTCCGAGAGATATTCATCATGAAGATCCAAAAACGACAACCACTTTCCACTGTCGCTGAAATATGCGAATACCTGCACATCGGCAAAACAACTTTTTATCGCCTTGCGGCCACACCTGGCTTTCCTGACGCGATTCGATTTAATCAGCGGGTAGTTCGCTACGATCTCGCAAAAGTGCTCGACTTCATCAAGTCTGCCTGAGCCTTTTGGACGTTATCCGATATGAGCTCAGCCTTTAAAATACTTCAAAGCCACACTGACAGAGTGGCTTCGAATAATGAGCTTTGTAGTGACTTGCTCAAAGAGCTTGAGTCTGGCCTACTCCCGCCGCTCCCAGCAGTCATAAGAATTCCGTCATTCCCACAGCGCGCTTCGGCATTACCCACCGGTTGGATGCGCACGTCGCTCTTTGTTAACCAGCCCCAAACAAAAGCGAAATTCCTAATAAACGAGATTCTTGAAAGCTATGACAGCATCAGAATCGAATACACCGGCGAACAGCTCAACATGTTCGACAATGACGTATATATTGAAATTATACGTCTAGCTCAAGGCCGCACACCGGGCGAAGAAATATTGTTCAACAGGCATTCCCTTTTACGCGCAATGGGAATATCTGGAGGAAAGAATAACTACGAGGCCCTGCATAAATCCCTGCAAAAACTCAAGGGGAATACCATAAAAGTCACTAATGCTAATACTGGCTACAGTGCATTCAGCCTGATTGATCAGCTGTCTTGGGAAGAACAAAGTGGTTGCTGGCGGTTTTCAATAGGTAGAATTGTAGTTGATATGTTCAGCACTGAACTTTCGCTTATCGACCTTGATATTCGTCAGAGCCTGACAACCTCCCTATCGAAGTACCTACAAAATTACATGTCAGCCGGAACACCAGGCGAAGGTGAACGCGAGGTAAAAGTCGAAAACTTGATGAGATTAAGTGGCACCACGAGCACGCTTAAAGATTTTCTTGGAAAAGGAAGAGGTCTCACTAAAGCTCTGGATGAATTGAAAGCAGCCGGATTCCTTACCAGGTACGTCATTCATAAAAACAAGAATGGCGAGCATATTGTCAGATGGAACCGCATTCCTCACCAAAACTCCAAGCGCCACGCAAGCGCTTACTAGCCGAGCACTTTACTAAGAGCCGCTTCGAATCCAGCCATCGCCTTTAGCTTCTCTGGTAAGTAGGCCTCCGGATTATTGCGATAGTGCTGTCCAACAACACCAGTCTGTCCGTGAGACTGCAACAGGTCACTCTGACGATCATCTACACCACTACGCTGCATCAACTGCGCGCACGTACGACGTAGGTCGCGAGGCGTAAAATGTGGGATCTGCTCTCCCTCGATCTTTCCATGCGTTGAGGCAAGCCAGTCTCGGATTGCGTGAGAGAAGCTGGTCGTGGCGAATGGCGTCTTCCCATAACTTGACCACGGCCATTCGAAACCGCCTGTGATCGGCTCAATCTGCTCAAGCAGTTCTATCGCCCGATCAGTCAGGGGCACTAGGTGAACTCGTTCGATCTCCCCTCGCCCTTTTCTGTCGACCACGCGGAGGAGTCGCTTTTCTTTGTCATAGCTTGACCAAGGTTCTCGCGCAACCTGTTCAATGCGCTGCCCTCCCAGAGCGATGACGAACTGGAATAGGCGACTGATGACTGGACCGATACCGTCGGTTTCGGTGATCGTCGACCAGAAATGCTTCAACTCGGTATCAGAAAGCGCCCGGGTGCCAGGCTTGCTTGTGCTGGGAACTAGAACAGCGTCGACTGGATTCGAATCAATCGAGTAGTTTTTGCTGCTGGATCGGCCAAGTGAATGCTCAGCGGTCATCCCATATTGAAACGCTGCTCGCAGGAACGAACGCACTTTATCGGCCTGCCTAGTAGCGCCTCTGTTCCAGATCGTCTCCAGGACTTGCCGAATATGCTGCGGCCGAATCTCTGAGGCACGAAGTGCCAGCACTTGAGGGTGCGCATCTAGAAGATCGACCTTCAGGATGCGCTCATACTCGCGGACTTGGTCATCGCGTACCTTGCCCCGCCGGCCCTCGATGTACTCACGAAACAGTTCTTCGAAGGAGCCCTGGACGCGCAACGCTTGGATCTCACGTTCGCGCTCAATCCGTGCTAATTCAGCCTGATTCTCTAGATCCTGCAGGTGTGCTCGCACATCACCATGTTCGACCGCGACCTTTGCTAACTCGCGTGCTCGTTCTCTGATCTCGGGCAGAGTCAGACCAACACCTCGGGCGTTCAGCTTGCAGACCCCAATCTTGATTAAGCAATCCTTGCCTTCCAATCGATAGCGATAGAATGCCATCGGTGGTGACTCGCTCTGGCGTTTGAAAATCAGCGACCCCATGCCTCGACCAGGCAGGCTCTCTGTCAGCTTTCCACCGCCAGGCTTCATTCCCCTGAGTTTCTGTTCGTTAACTGTACCGACCATTTTTGCCAGTCCCCGGAAGTCCCCGTTTCAGTCCCCACTTTGCGCAGGACTCAACGGTACTAACTGAAACCATGCGGCACAAGAAAAACCTTGTAGACCAGTAAAATATGCGAATAGGCAATCCACACGAAACTATCGGATTCTATGAGGAACCACTAAGCACCTCCCTCATAATCCTTTGGTCCACGGTTCGAGTCCGTGTGGGCCCACCACCTTCAAAGCCTCGCATTGCGCGGCTTTAAGCCTTCTAAGGTTGTGGCATCTGGATCAGTCCTATGGTCCAAAGGTACAAAATCGGTACAGTGCTGGTACGCCAGCCTGCCTTTGGAGTCCTTTTCAGATGGCCACAATCGTCAAAACCCCTGCCGGCACATGGAAGGCCGTAGTCCGAAAAACGGGCTGGCCGACCAACACCAAAACCTTCCGCACCAAGCGCGACGCCGAAGACTGGGCACGCCGCACCGAAGATGAAATGGTGCGCGGCGTATACATCCAGCGCAGCGGCTCCGAACGCCTGACTCTGGAGAAAGCTCTTGAGCGCTATCTGGCCGAGGTGACCCCGAGCAAGAAGCCCACCACGCGCAAAGCCGAAGCCACCAAGGCTAAGCAGCTGATCCAGCACCTGGGCAAATACTCCCTCGCCGCCCTCTCCGCCGAGGTCATCGCCAACTATCGCGACACCCGACTCGGCACCCTGAGCAAACGCGGCGCGCCCACCAGCAACAATACCGTGCGGCTTGAGCTGGCCCTCCTCAGCCACCTCTACACGGTGGCAATCCAAGAATGGGGCCTGGGGCTGACCTTCAATCCAGTGCTGAATATCCGCAAGCCCAGCCCGGGTGACGGCCGCGACCGCAGACTAACCGCCGACGAGGAAAGACGCCTGCTCGCCGCCGTGAACAACCACAGCAACCCCATGCTGGCCTGGATCGTCCGCATCGCCCTGGAAACGGGCATGCGCTCCTCGGAGATCACGTGCCTACGCTGCCACCAGGTCGACCTGAAAAAGCGCGTGGTGCGCCTCGCAGACACCAAGAATGACAGCGCCCGAACTGTCCCCCTCACCAAGCTGGCCACCGAAGCCTTCAAGGCCGCCCTGGATAACCCTGTGCGCCCCAAGGATTGCAACCTGGTGTTCTTCGGCGAACCGGGAAAGGACGAGAAACGTCGCCCCTATGCCTTCACCAAGACCTGGGGACGGTTGAAGAAGAAACTCGGCATGCCCGACCTGCGCTTCCACGATCTGCGTCATGAGGCTGTCAGCCGGCTGGTCGAGGGCGGCCTATCCGACCAGGAGGTCTCGGCCATTAGCGGGCATAAGTCGATGCAGATGCTCAAGCGCTACACCCACCTGCGGGCCGAGGACCTCGTCGGCAAGCTGGACAAGCTGAAACGCCAGCGCAAGGCGCCTTGACGGTGCGTTAAACGCACCACAAACTATACGCAGATAACGTACAGACAATGAAAGCACTATTTGTCGAACTACCGCCCTTTGAGCGCCATCGAGCGGACTACCTGGACGATGAGGCCTTTCGTAGCTTCCAGCGCCTGCTGATGAAGAACCCGGAAGCCGGCGACGTGATCCAGGGAACCGGCGGCCTACGAAAGATTCGCTTCGCCGACGAGCGACGACAGAAAGGCAAGCGCGGCGGCATCCGAGTCATCTACTACTGGTGGCTGGGTGGCGCGCAGTTCTGGCTGTTTACCCTGTATGGGAAGGACGTCCAGGACGACCTGAACGAGCAGCAGAAGAAATTACTCAAGCAGCTGCTGCAAGCAGAAATTGATGCGAGGACGACATCATGAAACGAGACATCTTTGCCGAGCTGGTCGAGGGCTTCGAGGCTTTGGAGGATGAACGCCAAGGCAAGGTGACTCTGCGCTCGCACAAAGTCCAATTGCCCGAACTGTGCGAAGTCAGCTCCGAGGAGCTGGTGGAGATCCGCCAGAAGCTGAACATGTCACGCCCGGTTTTCGCCATGTATCTGCGCACCAACCCGCGCACCTTGGAGAACTGGGAACAAGGCCGAGCCAAGCCAAACGCCCAGGCGACTACGCTGATTCGTCTGGTGCAAAAGTATCCTGAAACTGTCGAGCACCTTGCAGCCCTTGGCTAACCTTCCAAAGCTGCTTATCTGCCAGCAGCTCTTCGAGCTTATTAGGGAAACTCTGAAAAAGACTTTCTGATTTGGCAAAATACCGCGACCCCACCCACCGAGTTTCCCGATGAAGCAGATGACCTTCGCCGACGCCGAGTACGCTGGCAAGCGCAAGCAAACCC
>Ga0172375_10003274_pt1 | contig 24728 bp, 28 predicted proteins | sample LakKiv1m_FD_114537 | JGI IMG/M metagenome (GOLD analysis project Ga0172375, IMG submission 114537) | Freshwater microbial communities from Kabuno Bay, South-Kivu, Congo - kab_092012_11.1m | ecosystem: Environmental > Aquatic > Freshwater > Lake | place: Democratic Republic of the Congo...
ACTAATCTTATTGATAAATATCAGAAGATATTGCAGATGGCAAATCTTACTTTAAATTCAATAGAAACAGAAATCTTATCAATTGTTCGGGCCTTAGTTACCCCAAATCTTCCTTTAGCAATAATTGTAAATATTGGTGCGACTAGTACTTCTCTAGCTATAGTTCGAGGAGGAATTTTAGCATTTACTTATTCAATACAAACGGGAGGAAATGCGATTAGTAGGGCAATAGAAGCGGATTTTGGGTTAACCCCGGCTCAAGTAGAAGAATATAAGAAAACTTATGGCTTTTCAGGAAAAGGAGACGGTCAGAAAGTTGGCAAATCTACTGAGCCAATTCTTACTTCAATTTTACTTGAAATAAAAAAAACCCTAGCTTTTTATTCTCAAAAATATAAAGATGATTCTGTAATTCAGCAAGTATTATTGTCAGGAAGTACAGCCAGATTGCCAGGCATAAATCTGTTTTTTACAGAAAATTTAGGTATGGAAACAGTTGTCGTAAATCCGTGGGAGATCCTTAATAACAAGCCTTTACCTGCTCAAATACTTAATAGTTCTTCTGATTTTACTATTGCATTAGGTCTTGCTATGAGAGATTTATGAATACAAATATTAATCTTCTTTTACATAGAGACGAAGAATTATTAAAGCAGAAAAAAAAGGTTAAAATTTTTAATTTTATAGCAGTTGTGTCTTTGATAATTGTTGGTCTAATATCTCTTAGTATTTTTTTGTTAATTCAAATTACCAACTCTTCTTCTGTAAAAAAAGATCAAGATGATATATTGAAAAGAATTTCCCAATTCCAAAACAAACAACTAAAACTTTTTATTTTGAATAAAAGAGTAGAAAGCATAAGTAAAGTTATGAAAGCTAGAAAGGATCTTGCGAAGATAACGAGCGGATTACTGGCAAAAATACCCGGCGAATTATTTATAGAAAATTTTGAAGCATCTAGTCAAACAGTTACTCTCACTGGTAAATCAAGCTCTCTTATGGTAATTGGTGAATTAATAAATAACTTAACAAATATGGTCCGCAATAAAGAAATAATTAAATCTTTAACTCTTAATTCACTATCTCTAGAGAGAGATAGTAATATATATACAGTTTCAATGGAATCAGAATTATAATATGAATGGAAAAATAAATATAGATTTAAAATCTTTAAGATTTATTTTTAGTAAAAATAAGCCCTATTTCGTCCCGATTGCTATTATATTGATTTCTGTTATTCTTTTTTTTCAGTTTGTAATTCCGCAATATCAAATATTGCTTGCAACGAGAAAGCAAATTCAAGAAACATCAGTAAAATTAGCAGCGCTAAAGACTAATCTAGACCTACTTACCAACATAAACGAGAATACCCTTGATTCACAACTTAAGATATTAAATTCGGCATTACCTTTAGAAAAAGATCTTATTGGAATATTAAATTCTATTTATTCTACAGCGCAAAAAACAGGTGTTGAGCTTGGTAGCTTCTCGTTTAAAATAGGCGATCTTTCTAAGTCAGAAAATAGCAATAATTTTTCAGTAGTTAAATTGTCAGTGCCGATAAATGCAGGCGTTATGGCAATGAATAATTTTATTGAAGTCATAAGCAATACCCTTCCTCTATCAGAAATTAATCTTATCAAAGTAGGAAAATTATCTTCGGTAACAGATTTATCTTTTTATTATATGCCGTTAACTGCTTCTGGTTATGATCAGAATTCTCGTATAAGTCCGATATCTCAAAGTGGGTTAACATTGATAAATCAACTAAATAAATTTGGAAATGTACCTTCTTCTGGGTTGCCTACGCTTACGCCTACTCCTTCTATTCCCACTGTTACTTCTATTCCTGTTGCTATTCCTACTCCTTCTGTGACTGCTGTACCTATTGTTACACCTGTATCTACTGCTACATCTTCAGCGACTCAGTAAGTCTGGATTTATCGGAGTAAATCCGGACGGAGTTTGGTAGTTGTTCTAAACGAAATTTTGTCGCGCCAAGATTTAATTTTCTTATGATTTCCGCTTAAAAGTATTGGCGGCACACTAAAGTTTTTAAAGGCATTGGGTTTTGTATATTGAGGGTATTCCAGAAGTTTAGGAAATGATTCTGCAGAAGTTACCCCTTCCTTTAAAACTCCTTTTACAAGTCTTACTACAGCGTCTGTTACAAGCATTGTTGGAATTTCTCCTCCTGTGACTATGAAATCTCCAATAGACAACTCTTCGTCTACAAATTTTTTTACTCTTTCATCAATTCCTTCATAATGACCACAAATAAGAATAAGATGCTTCAGATTCGCAAATTCGAGAGCCTTTTTTTGATTAAAAGTTTTGCCATGTGGACTTAAAAGAATTACTTTTTGTTCAGAACCTAACAAATTTTTCTGTTTTGTTTGAGTAATTGCTTTTTCTAAAACATCAACTCTTAAAATCATTCCGTGTCCTCCTCCATATGGCTTATCATCTACAACTTTGTGTTTGCCAATACCAAAATCTCTGATATTAACGAGATTAACGTTAATCAATTTCTTTTTTTTTGCATTTTTCACAATAGAATGATCAAAGGGGCCGAAAAACATTTCGGGGAAAAGAGTAAGAATGGAAATTTTCATACCGAGGTTATGCTGCGTTTTCTAAAAGAGCTATATTTATCTTTTTATTTTGTTTTATTGCAGAAATTTTTATAACATTTCTTATAGCCCGTATGACTTTTCCATTTTTTCCGATAAGTTTTCCCATATCTGATGGTGCAACCATAATGCTGAAATTTATCATTCCATTCTCTTCCTGTTCGTTAATTTCTACTTTTTCTGGATCGTCTACGATTTGAGTAACAATATATTTTAATGATTTCTTCATGCTAAATTTATTTGCTTAAAATTTTTTCTACAGTTGGACTAGCTTTTGCCCCTTTTGAAATCCAATAATTGAATCTTTCTTTGTTAATTTCTTTATTTTCACTTTTTTCTCTTTTTTCATACCAGCCAAGCGTTTCTATCGGTTCGCCGTCACGTCGGTATCTTTTTTCCATAACAACAACACGGTATCTTCCTTCGCCTCGTTTTCCTATTTTTGACAACCTAATTACAACTGACATAATGAGTATTATATCATTTTTAAATTTTACCCTCAAGAGCAACTTTCGCAGCAAACTCCTCAGCTATTTGTTTTGATTTCCCTGCTCCTTCCCCTAGCTTTTTTCCGTTGACAAAAACACCAACCTTAAAAATTTTTGCATGCGAAGGTCCGGTTTCCTCCAAAACCTTATATAGAGGAGAACCTTGCTTTTTAGCTTGAATTTTTTCCTGGAGTAAGCTTTTAGGATCTTTAAATGCTTTTTTATTAACTAATTCCTGAATCTTTGGAAATAAAGTATTGTCTAAAAATTTAACTACACATGATATTCCTTGATCTAAGAAAAGCGCTCCAATGTAAGCTTCAAAACTATTCTCAAGAAGAGTTATATTTTCTCGTCCTTTTGATTCCTCTTCTCCTTTGGAAAGCTTCAGAAGTTTTCCCATATTTAATTCTCTTGCGATTTCGGATAAACTTTTTGTATTGACCATCAAAGATCTCAAATTGGTTAAATTTCCTTCGTCAAAATCAGGATATTTAGCATACAAATAATTAGAAATTACAAAAGAAAGAATGCTGTCTCCCAAAAATTCGAGACGTTCATTTGAAGCAATTTTAAGCTTTGCTTCGTTTAAATAAGATCTATGAGTAAAAGCTTCTTCAAAAAGCTTTGAGTCTTTTAATTTAGGAAGATTCATAATTTAAGGTTTCCCAATGCGCCATTTACAAAAGATGGACTTGAGTCTCCGCCATATTCTTTAGCAAGCTCTACGGCTTCATCAATAATTACTTTGGTGGGTTGAGTTTTCTCAACCAATAATTCGTAAACAGCTAATCTTAATATTGCCAAATCAACTTTATTTATTTTATCTATGGAAAACTCAGGAGCAGCAGTTTCTATCTTCTTATCAATAAAAGTTTTTTTGCGTAAGACAGCTTTTGTATAATTATTTATTGGTTGTTTATGAAAATCTATTTTAAACAAGCTTTCGACTATTTTTTGTCGTTTTTTGTGCCGAGGGTCCAAGGGAGTTTTCATAATTAGGCCGCTTTTCCGCCAGCTGGCGGATTTTTTCCTTTTTCTTTTATAATCAAAACTTGCTTACCTTTATAGAAGCCACACTTCTTACATATTGCATGCGGATATGTCGTAGCTTTGCAATTTTGACATACTACAAAACCCGGAACTTTGAGGCTAATACTCGCTCTTCTTTTTCCTTGTCTTGCTCTTGAATGTCTTTTTTTTGGTTCGTGTGGCATTTATGTATTATAACTAATTTTTAGCTTGTCCGCAATACTTTGGAGCCTATTGCGTCTTCATATGTCAAATGATATCATGGATATTATATTAAATTATAAATGAAAAAACTTTTCTCCGGAAAGAAAAAAATAATCATAATATTGGCAATAATTGCAATCTTTTTTATTGGTAAATACTTTCTTGTTGATTCGAAAAAGACTACTTCAGATTTTACTATAGTAAAAAGGGCTGATATTAAAGAAGAATTAACTTTATCGGGGAAAATAGATGCTGAAGATCATGTAATTCTTAATTTTAAAACTCCAGGAAAAGTTAATTGGGTGGGAGTAAAAAAGGATCAATGGGTGAATAAAGGGCAGGCAATTGCAAGTTTACAGAAAGATCTTTTTGAGGCAGCGTTAAGACAGGCTTGGCAAGATTTTATAGCAGCAAAAGCAGCTTCAGATAAATACTATGATGGCCGTGATGGCAAAAATGAAGAATCATATGCCGAAAAAATAGAAAGAACAGCTTTAGATGCTACGCAAAACAAAGCATATGATAATACCAGAATTGCTCAAAGTAATTTAGATAATACCACAATATATTCCCCTATTGATGGTTTTGTAGTTAATCTTGATCCGGAAATTGCTGGAGTTAATGTTGCAGGTCTTAATTCAGGTTACGAAATAGTTAATCCTGTCACAATATATCTCAAGGTTACCGCTGATCAAACAGAAGTAGGAAGCTTAAAAGAAGGAAAAACAGGTATAATTACTTTTGATTCTTATCCTGATGAACAAATTGAAGGGACAATTAAAGATATTTCTTTTACTCCGTCAAAAGACGAGGCGGGTACTGCGTATGACGTAAAAGTAGTGCTTGATAATATTGACAATAAAGATTATAAATATCGATTGGGAATGACAGCGGATATAAATTTTGTTCTTAAAGAAGATAAGAATGTTTTGATTCTTCCGCTAAATTATGTGGGCTCTGATGATAAGGGAAAATATGTTTTACTTGAAAAAAAGAAAGAGAAAACATACATAACAACAGGGATTGAAAACGAACAAGATGTAGAGATAATAAAAGGATTATTAGAGGGTCAAATTGTTTATGGGTTATGATAGAACTGAAAAATATATGCAAGGACTATGCTGTAGGCAGTGAAACTACAAGGATACTTCACGATATCTCCCTAACTATTAGAGAAAAAGAATTCGTTAGCATTATGGGTTCTTCAGGTTCCGGAAAATCTACTCTAATGCATATTATGGGATTTTTGGATGCTCCAACTTGCGGAACAATTCTTCTTGACGGAAAAGATATGTCTAAAATTTCAGACGATAAACTATCTAGGATTAGAAGTGAGCATGTAGGTTTTGTTTTTCAGCAGTTTAACCTAATTAATAATCTTACGGTTTGGGAAAATGTCCTATTGCCTACTATTTATTCAAAGAAAAAATTTGAACAAGATCCTAAAGAAAAAGCTAAAGAAATTTTAACCAGATTTGGCATTCTTGAAAGAAAAGATTATCTTCCTAATAAAATTTCCGGAGGTCAGCAGCAAAGAGTGGCAATCGCAAGAGCTTTAATTATGAGTCCAAAGATAATTTTTGCAGATGAGCCGACCGGAAATTTGGATTCTAGAAATGGAGAGGAAATAATAAAATTATTAGGCGAACTAAATAAAGATTTTGGAGTAACAATTGTCTTGGTTACTCACGAAAAATATATTGCAAAAAGGGCAAGACGGCAGTTTTATATAAAAGACGGTTCTCTAGTTAACAAATATTTATGAAATATTTTGGATACTTGATTAAATCATCATTGGAAGATTTGAAAAGAAATAAAATTAGGACATTTCTAACATCTTTGGGAATATTAATAGGAGTATTATCGGTTGTTTTGATGATGGCTTTTGGGTTCGGATTGAAAGATTATATCAATAAACAGTTTGAAACTTTAGGGAAAAATATGATCATGATTCTTCCTGGAACAGGATTTTCCGGAAGTACAGGAGGTCAAGGTCTTATTGGTGGTATTCAGTTCGATGAGAAAGATGTAGCTAAAATAAAAAGAGTTAAGGGTGTCACAGAAGTTGCGCCAATGACCATGAAAAGTGTGAAAGCTGAAGCAGGGGGAAAAGCAGAGCCAGGAAGCCTAATTGGAACTACTGCAAATGCCTTTTCCATAATGAGTCAGGAGACCCAGGTAGGTAAAGTATTCACAGAAACAGATGTCTTAAAAAAGAAAAAAGTGGTAGTTGTTGGAGATCAGATTGCCATGAAATTATTCGGTTCACCCGGCAGTGCACTCAATAGGTCAATTAGGATTCAAAATCAAAGATACATTATTATTGGTGTAATAAAAAAGATTGGCTCTATTGGGGCAAGTGATGATTCAAATATTTTAGTTCCTTATACAGCCCTACTAAGTCTTAATCCGAATAAAACATTTTTTGGGATATATTTAAAAACAATAGACGATAAGGTTGTGTCGCAAGTAAAAAATGATATAAAAACAGTGCTCTTAAGAAGATACAAAGCGGATGATTTTTCAGTTACTGAGCAATCAGAATTATTAAATACAATCAATACGATTATCGGAGTTTTGAATATTGCGCTTATTGCAATTGGCTCCATTTCTTTGTTGGTTGGAGGAATTGGAATTATGAATATTATGTATGCAACAGTAACAGAGAGGACTAAGGAAGTTGGTATTCGCCGCGCAATCGGGGCGACCAAAAAAGATATTCTTTTTCAATTTCTTTCGGAAGCTGCAATTGTTTCTATCTTTGGTGGATTGTTTGCGTTGGCTCTTGCTTATTTGATAGTAGTTTTAATTCAGCCATTTTTTCCTGCTGTGATTAATGCCGTGTCTGTTCTAACTGCGTTCGGAATTTCTTCGTTTGTTGGAATATTCTTTGGAGTATTTCCTGCCAAAAAAGCTGCAGATTTATCCCCCATCGAAGCAATTAGATTTGAATAAGTTATCTGTTGCGCAATATCTTTATTTTATCTAGGATTTTTTTGATGTTTTTATCTTTAATAAATAAGTCTGCGAAGTGGAAGAAGCCATCGAGATTTATTTTAGTTCTCTTTTCATTGTAATAAGCTTGGAGCGTCATATCAAGCCTATCTATTTCTTTATGTAGTTTTGCTTCTTTTGTTTTCATTTCGTCCATTTCTTTCCATAAATCCAAATATTCATTATTTTTTAGAGTAGATAATATTTTTTTCATTACCATTCTTTCATTTTTTTCTTTTTTGATTAGCACTTCTTTATTTACGCCATGAGCTTTACTAAACCAAGTAATATCTCCGGTGATACTCTCTCCAATGTCGTGAATTAAGGCCATTTTGATAAGTTTTTCAGTATTAACTTTGAATTTTGGGCCTAAAATCATAGATAAAACTGCTGTTGAAAAAGAATGATCAGAAACACTTTCGGAATCAGGAATTTTTGCATCCACCCATCCTTTTCTTTTGGTTCTTTTTAATTTGTCCAAATATTTATAAAAGTTTATTATTTTCATTTTATTTAATGGATTTTATCACATTAATCAGGTGAGATTGTTTTGATGTTTATAGATTTTATTTTTTCAATAAGTCTTGGATATTTTTTTAAGTCCGGAAATATTTTTTCAGCTTCTTTTCCCACTTTTTTTATCAGGTCAAAATCTGAGAAGCTGGCAATTTTGAGCATTTTTCTTCCGTGTTGTGCGGTTCCATAAATTTCTCCCGGTCCTCTTAATTTCAAATCTAATTCTGCCAGTTCGCTACCTACATTATGCTTTTCCATTGCTTTTAATCGTTCCAACGTTTGCGGATTTAAGGATTCTGTAAAGAGAAGGCAATAAGACTGTTTGTCTCCCCTGCCCACCCTCCCTCTTAGTTGGTGTAGTTGAGCAAGGCCGAAACGTTCGGATGCTTCGATTACAATAATTGTTGCATTTGGAATGTCTATTCCTACTTCAACCACAGGAGTTGCCACCAAAATGTCAATTTTGCCATTTCTGAATTTATTTAATGCATTTTCTTTTTCTTTTGCTTTCATTTTCCCGTGCAGAAGTCCAAGTTTTAAATTTTTAAATACATTATTTTTAAGATTTTCAAATTCTTTACTTGCTGCTTTGACAGTTTGCATAGTTTCCGATTCTTCAATGAAAGGACAAACGATAAATGCTTGACTTTTTGTTCCACCAGCTGGCGGATTAATTTGTTTTTCAATCCAAGAATAGGCATTTTCTCTTTTTTCTGCAGGAACCAACCAGGTTTTAATTTCTTTTCTGCCGTGCGGCATTTCATCTAAAATTGATAAATCCAAATCGCCATACAGTGTTAGCGCAATAGTTCTGGGAATTGGAGTTGCAGTCATTGTTAAAAGATGTGGATTTTTTCCCTTACTCCTAATTATTGCTCGTTGCTCTACTCCAAATCTTTGCTGTTCGTCAATTACGACTAATCCTAATTTGTTAAAATTAATTCCTTTTTCCAAAACAGCATGGGTTCCTACCATTACGTCAAAATCTTTAATTTTTGTTTTTTGACTTCCTGTTGCAAATCCAACTTTAATTTTGAAAGGAGTTAAAAGCTGTGAGATGGTTTTAAAATGCTGTTGAGCTAATATTTCTGTTGGAGCCATTAAAACAGATTGAAATCCGTTCAAATAACTTAAAAACATTGCAATTGTTGAAACAACAGTTTTTCCACTTCCAACATCTCCTTCCAGAAGTCTATTCATGGGTTTGGTTTTCTCCAGATCTTTAAATATTTCTTCAATTACTCTTTTTTGAGCGTTGGTTAAGGTAAATGGTAATTTAGTTAGGAATTTATCAATTTCACTTTTGAATTTGTTGACAGAAAAGGAATTACTTCTTAAATTTCTATTCCAGTTCGATTTCCTTTCCATTGCCGAGATCTGCAACAGAAACAATTCGTCAAAAGCCAATCTTTGTCTTGATTTTTCAGCATTTTCTAAGGTTTGCGGAAAATGTATTTGCTCAATGGCTTTATTTATTGCCATTAAAGAATGATTGGCAATAATTGAATCAGGAAGATATTCAGTGAATTGACTCTTGTTCATTTCAATTAAGTTATAAATTTGTCTACGTAGCCATTTTGAAGTTACTCCTTTTGTTTCGGGATATACAGGCACCAGTCTTCCTGTGTGAATTGTCGAAGCGCTGTAAATTATTTCATATTCAGGAGATTGAATAACAAGTTTTCTTAGAAACCAATCAATTTTTCCTGAAAGAGAAATTTTGTCATTCCGATGAATGACTTTAGTTAAATAAGGTTGATTGAACCAGACAACTTCGATTGAACCCGAATCATCTGCAATTTCTGCTTTCTGCAGCCTTTTAAAATTTTTTGTAAATTCATTTTTAATTTCCGAAACTACACCTTGAATTGTAACTACTTCTCCAGGTTGAACTCTATTGATTTTTGAAATTAAAGAATAATCATCGTAGCGGAAGGGAATGTGATACAGAAAGTCTTTAAAAGTTTTTATCTCTAATTTTTCTAACCGTCGGGCAAACAACTTGTATATGCGGCCGGCAGTTGTTATCGGTGCCTGCAGATTCATAGAACTAACGAAGCATTAATAAAGGAAGAATAGATGATGCAACGAGAGCAATTGAAGCGATAGCAACTATTACTTTCCAAATCCACTGATGTTTTCTAAACATTTCCATAAAATTATTTTAACACAATCTTTGCAAATCTTTTCTTGCCGACTTTCAAGATTCCTTCGATGATTTTTTCATCTATATTCTCAATTTTTTTTTCATTTACGGTTACTCCGCCCTGCTCTATCAATCTTTTTCCTTCAGATTTGCTGGAAGCAAAACCTGCATTAATTATTACATCTAAGATATTTAAATTCTTAGCCATAGATAATTCTTTTATTTCAGAAGGAATTTCTTTTTCCTGAACGGTCTTTTTAAAATTTTCTGCGGCTTCTTGTGCGTCTTTTTCATTATGCAATTCTGTAACAATAATTTTTGCCAGATCTTTTTTTACATCCATTGGATTTTTGCTGGATTCAATTTCTTTTATTTTTTTAAGATCTACACTTGTTGTGAGAATAAAATACTGATTAATAAGGTTGTCTTTGATTGCCATAATTTTTGCATACATATCATTTGGATTGTCATCGAGCCAGATTGCATTGCCCCATGTTTTACTCATTTTTCTTCCGTCAATTCCCATCAAAAATTCAGTAGCAATTATAAAAGATTCTTTATTTCTCCAGTTTTTTTGCAATATTCTGCCTGCCTGCATATTAAAAGTTTGATCTGTTCCTCCGATTTGTATGTCTGTGTTTAAAAAATAACTATCATAACCTTGAGCAGCAGGATATAATCCTTCATGCAAGCCTACATGCTTACTGACATTAAGACGCTTTTTAATTAATTCTCGTGAACCAAAATCTCCAAACGAAAATTGCTGCGTAAGCTTTATAATTTCAGGAAAAGGCAGATCGTTAAGCCATTCAGAATTATATCTAACTTGAACTTTGGAGAAATCCAAGATTTTTTCGGCTTGTTTTTTATAAGTTTTAAAATTTTCCTGAATTTCAGTGGATGTTAAAACTGGCCTTTCAGTATCTTTATCAGAAGTATCCCCTATTAATGCTGTGAAATCTCCAATTAAAAAGGTGACATTATGTCCTAATTCAGCAAATTTATTAAGCTTACGTAAGACTACGGCATTACCTAAATGTATTTTTGTTGCAGTAGGATCAATACCCAAGTAAACATTAAGTTTTTTATCTGAGGCTAAGAGTTTTTTTAATTCTTCCTTGTTCGGAATAATATTCGCTACTCCCCTAGTCAATAATTCTTCAATTTTATCCATAGCTAAAGTATAGCATATTGCGTTTCAAAAGTTGTATAATCTAGGCATGGCTTTCTTGGTAAGATCAAGACGTAGGCTGAGATATTCTTCGAACATTTATCTTTACAATAAAATCGCAAAACTGGCTTTTTTTGGACTGATTGGTCTTTTTATAATCGCTTTTATAATGTTTGTTTGGTATAGTCGAGACTTGCCAACACCGGCGAAACTAACAGCTAGCAATTTTTCTCAATCTACGAAAATTTTTGATCGAAATGGAATTTTGCTTTATGATATTTACAAAAACGAAAACCGCACATACATAACACTGGACCAAATTCCGAAAACACTACAGCAAGCAACGATTTCCATAGAAGATAAAGATTTTTATAAAAATCAAGGATTTTCTATTACGGGTTACTTAAGGGCTTTTAGGAATGCAATTTTAAGTAGAAGAATAGCTGGAGGAGGTTCTACGTTAACTCAACAGTTGGTCAAAAACACATTGCTTACTTCGGAGCAAACCATTGCCCGTAAAATTAAGGAATTTATTTTGGCGATTCAAGTTGATAGGAAATATACAAAGAATCAGATTTTAGAGCTATATTTTAACGCAACTCCTTATGGCGGGACAACAATGGGTATCGAAGCAGCATCAGAGAGATATTTCGGAAAAAAAGCAAAAGATTTAGATTTAACAGAATCTGTAATATTGGCAGGTTTACCTCAAAGTCCGTCTTATTACTCTCCTTACGGACAATATCCAAAAGCATATATTGAAAGAAGCAAAGAAGTGTTAGGGAGAATGCAGGATGATGGTTACATTACTACAAAACAAGAGCAAGATGTTATAAAAAAATTACCAAATGCTGATTTTTTGAAACAGTCACATGACATAAAAGCTCCTCACTTCTCTTTTTACGTTAAAGATTTGCTTGTAAAGCAATTTGGTGAAAATGTAGTTGAGCAAGGAGGACTGCAAGTTACAACAACGTTAGATTATAAATTGGAGGAAAAAGCAGAAGAAATTGTGAAAGAGGAGGTAGATAATGCAAAAAGTCTTAAGGTGGGAAATGGAGCCAGCGTAGTTTTGGATCCAAAAAGTGGAGAAATTCTCGCTATGGTTGGAAGCCGAGATTTTTTTGATTCGTCTAAGGATGGACAGTTTAATGTTATTACGCAGGCACTTCGTCAGCCAGGTTCATCAATAAAGCCCGTTACTTATGCAACCGCATTGGAAAAGGGATATACAGCAGCAACTCTTATTATGGATACACCAACTACTTTTCCTGGAGGAGAGCTAGGAAAAGATTATGTCCCCAAAAATTACGATGGAAAATTTCATGGTCCTCTTCAATTAAGATTTGCGCTTGGAAGTTCAATAAATATTCCTGCAGTAAAATTGCTGGCTCTTGTGGGAGTTAAGGAGATGTTGACAACAGCTTATAACATGGGGATAAGTACCTTTGCACCAACAGATAGCAATGTAAATCGTTTTGGCTTATCGCTAACGTTAGGAGGAGGAGAAGTGAAACCTTTGGAATTAGCAGCTGCATATACTGCTTTTGCAAATAAAGGCTTTAGGAGTGATCCGGTTGCAATACTCAAAGTTACAGATTCTAAAGGGAAAGTATTATTTGAAAAAAAAGAAGTAAGTAAAAAACAGGTACTTAATCCTGAAGTTGCTTTTATAATTTCCCATATACTTTTGGACAATAATGCTCGATTGATCACTTTTGGTGTAAATAGCTATTTAAATATTTCAGGAAGAACAATCGCGGTTAAGACAGGAACAACTGATGATAAAAGAGACAACTGGACAATTGGTTGGACACCTAGTGTTTTGGTTGCAACTTGGGTTGGAAATAATGACAATAGTCCAATGGGTAATGTTGCTTCAGGAGTAACAGGTGCAGCACCAATTTGGAGACGAATAATTCTGGAAGCTTTAAAAAATAAACCTTCGGAAGATTTTGCAAAACCTAATGATGTTATTGCTGTTACAATAGATTCTTTAGGTGGAGGGTTGCCTGTTGACGGTCAATCAACTCGTTCTGAGTATTTTATTAGAGGTACAGAGCCGCAAGGACCTGCCTCAATTTACAAACAAATAAAAGTTTCAAAAGCGGATAATAATAAGTTAGCAAGTCAAAGCGAAATTGATCATGGTGAATATGATGTAAAAAAGTTTATTGTTTTTCATGAAGATGATCCGACATCTGGTGGTGAAAAGAACCGTTGGCAAGAAGGAATTGACCAGTGGATTCAGGATAACCACAAAGATGATTCCTTATATCATCCGCCAACCGAGACATCAACTAGAACTGTTTCCGATTCTCCGACGTCAACACCTACTCCTACGGAAACAATTACGCCTACACCTTAAATATAAATTATTCTTTTAATCCTACATTAAATTTTCCCTTAAGGCTTTTTAAGATTTTTTCGCGGATTTTAGCAACTTCCTCTCCAGTTAAATTTTTATTTTTATCCTGATAAATAATATGAAAAGTTCTTGAATTTTCAAATCGATCCAGCAATGAAACATCCGCAATTAAAGGACTTTGAGTTTTTATTTCTGAAATTATGTCTGTGGTTTCAGCATTTTCAGTTGCAATTATTGATAAATCTTCAACAATCGGCGGGTATTTTGGTAAAGGTTTAAAAACTTTATTAGTCCGCCAGCTGGCGGATATATTCTTCAAAATTTCCGAATAATTTAATTCAAAGAAAATTCCTTTGTCCAATATCTCAATATATTTTGTTGGATTTTCATTAATGCCAATATCTTCAAAGATTTTCTCAAGAAGCCCTTTAACTTCAAAGAAGTTTTTACTATTTGTAATTCCTGAAAGAAAATATATTTCTTTTGCTTCATCCAAGTTTTTTCCGGAATAAACTTTTCCAAGTTCAAATAAGCTAATATTTTCAAAATTAGATTTATTTTGAGACAAAGCTTTTAATAAATTAATTTTAAGGGTAGGCCGCAAATATTCAAAATCACGACTTACAGGATTGTCTACTCGAAGAATATCTTGAGAATTTATTCCGTCTGGTAAGTCTTTTTCACCTATCAGGCTGTACGTATAAATTTCAGAAAAGCCACTTGCTTGTAAAATATTTTTTATCTTTTCATCCAATCTGTAATCTTTAAAATATGGAACTTGAATTGTGGGAATTTCGCCAACAGGTAATGTTTTTGGAAAATTATTATAATTATAAATTCTGGCAATTTCTTCAATTAAATCTTCTTCTATTTTCAAGTCCTGTCTATAAGTCGGAATAGTTGCTTCAATAATGTTTTTTGTCAAAATTGGTGAAAGATTGAGAGATTCCAAAATCACCATAATTTTTTTTATTGGAATTTCTATACCTAAGATTTTATTTAACCTATCTATTCTTAATTTCAATTTCCACGGTTTGAAATCTTTTTCCTTAATATCATAAAGATCGCTTGCAATTTCGCCGCCAGCTAATTCCAAAACCAAATCAACTGTTCTTTTTAAAGCATCAATTGTGCCTCCGGTATTTACTCCCCTTTCAAAAATACTTGACGCATCAGATCGAAGCCCTAATGCCTGAGAAGTTCTTCTTGTTAAACTGGAAATTTCAACAGGAACTCTAATTAAAATATTTTTCGTTTCTTCATATGTTCCGGAATTCTTTCCGCCTTTTATCCCGCAAAGATCAATTATTTTTTCTTTATCAGAAATAACAACAGCATCTTTAGCTAAGTGATATGAGATATCATCGACACTTTCGAATTTTTCCCCTCCTTTTGTTTTGGAAACAGTCATCATATTGCCGATAATTTTATCGTAATCAAATGCATGGATAGGATTTCCGAGTTCTAACATTACATAATTTGTAATATCAACAATATTGTTAATTGGTCTTTGGTTCATTTTTTTAAGTTTATCTTTCAGCCATTTTGGAGATTCTCCTACTTTGATTCCTTTTATAATAATTCCTGTAAATCTAGGATTAATATTTGGATCAGTTTTAATTATTAGTGGAAGCAGTTTTGCTTTTGGTTTAAGATTTGTTTTGAGGATAGGATATTTTATTTTTTTGTTTTCAATTGCTGCAATTTCGCGGGCAATTCCAATAATTGATAAGCAATCAGGACGGTTAGGGGTTATTTCCAGCTCAAAAATAATATCATCAGAAGTTTTGATGATTTTTTCGCATCCAAGACCAACTTCTGTTAATTTTTCTCCCAATTCTTTGGGAGCTAAAGTTATGTCAATATATTCTTTTAGCCAAGACAAAGGTGCAAGCATAATTTAAAATTGATTTAAAATTCTCATATCAGGGTTTGTCAAAAGTCTGAGGTCATTCATTTGGTAACGAAGCGTAACAAGTCTGGAAAGACCAATTGCGAAAGCAAACCCTGAAAACTTTTGACTATCGTAACCTGCAGCTTTTAAAACATTTGGGTGAATCATTCCTGCAGGCATTATTTCACTCCATCCACTTTGTTTACAAAAACTGCAGCCTTTTCCTTTACAAATAGAGCATTCAATATAAGTATCAACGCCTGGTTCGACAAAAGGAAAATTAGTGGTAGTAAATTTTAATTTAACATTCTTTCCCATTAATTTTTGTAAAACATATTCAATTGTCCCAAATAGATCAGTTAGCATCACGTTCGTATCAACCATAAATCCCTCGACTTGCCAGAACTCAAATCCATGAGAACTGTCTACCTGTTCGTAACGGAAATTTTTTCCTGGAACAATTACCCTAACTGGAGGCTTTACTTTTTCCATTATGCGTCCTTGCATTGCAGAAGTTTGTGTTCTCAGAATTATTTCTCCAGGATTAACTTTACTATTTCTAGTATCCAAATAAAGAGTTTGTTGTGTATCTCTAGCCGGATGGTCTTTAGGAATGTTGAGCGCTTCAAAATTATAATAGTCTGTTTCGATTTCCGGACCGTCAGCAACCTGAAAACCTATTTGTTTAAAAACATCTATTACCTCACTTAAAACTTGCGTCATAGGATGTAAATGTCCAATAGCAGGTTTTATTCCGGGAGCAGTTGTGTCAATGCTTTGCTTTTTGAGGCTTGAAAATTTTGATCTAAGAGTAGAATTTTTTTCTTCAAGAGTTTCTTCGATTGTTTTTTTTACCTCATTGGCAAGTTTGCCGACCTCAGATCTTTTTTCCACAGGAATTTTTGTGATTCCTTTTAAAGTTAGAGTTAATTTTCCTGATCTTCCCAAAAATTGAAGCTTTATTTCTTCTAATTCTTTTTGATCGACAGCATCAATAATCATTGATACCGCAGAATTTTTAATCTGCATCAATTCTTCTTCCATAATTTAAGAATACCACAAGTTTACATCTTTTTATAGAACTAAGCTTGAAATACTGCCTCCTTTCTTATTTGATCAAATTGATTCCAAGTTAACTGTTGGTCTTTATCTGTTAATGCCTGACTTGGATTAAGGTGCACTTCAATCATAAGTCCATCGAAACCCATTCCGTCTGTTTTATAATCTTGAGAGAGTTTTGCAATTTCTAAAACTTTTTCAACATTACCGCCGATATGGGATGGATCAATAAGCATCGGTAGTCCGCTTTCCCTTTTAACCCGCATGGCCATTGCAAAATCAGGATCATTTCTTAATCCCTGAGTTCCGGGAGTAAAACCCCTGTGACATAGAATAATTTGACTCGGATCTGCGCCTCCATTTACAACATGGTCAATAATTCCCATCCAATGATCTTGACTTTTCCATGGCTGATTTTTTATGAGGATTTTTGCAAGCTTTTCTCCTTTAATAACGCTTCCGATATTTTGTTGAATAAAATGATTTTGGTTTCTTGAGCCGATCCAAATTAGTATATCTTTTCCTAAGTTTCCTGAGATTTTATCTACAACTTGTCTCGCGTTATCTTCATTAAATACTTCTGTTGCAGGTCTAAGGCCGAGCCTAGCTACTTCCTCCAGCCATTCGATGCCTTCTGTGGTAACACCGTCAAATCCAGGTTTGGTTCTGGGTTTCCATAAGCTGGTCCGCAATGTTAATATATCACGCTCTTTTGCCATATGCGCAGATTTTACAATCTGTTCCCGCGATTCAGCAGCACATGGTCCCGCAATTATTATTTGTTTATCTATTTCTATCATAAATCTAATTTAATCCACAAAAAAAACCTCCGCTTTATCCTGCTTTTGCAGGAAACGGAGGTCAATTTTTAACCAGTTTTAACGCAAAAAACTAACCTCCGTTTACGCGAAGGTAAAGTAAAAGCCAAAACTTGTTAAATTTCTATGTTGTTTCATTGTTAATGTTATTATATTAGTTTTTTTTAACTTCTGCAACAAGGTGTTTAAATGTTGTAGGATCTTCTGCAATCAAATTGCATAAAATTTTCCGGTCAAGTTCGATTTTTTTCTTTTTAAGTAAATTCATAAAAACACTGTAAGAAAGTCCTTCTTGCTTTACAGCTTCAGAAATCCTAACATTCCAAAGAGCTCTGAATGTTCTTTTTTTTGTTTTTCTGCCGTGATAAGCATATGCTCCAGCGTGCAGTATGGCTTCGTGAGCCTGCTTCGTAGTTTTATTTCTTAATCCACGATAACCCTTGGTTAATTTTAAGAGTTTTCTATGTTTTCTTCGAGATACGATCCCTCTTTTAACGTGTGCCATATGATTATATTTCTCCCAACATCTGTTTAATTTTGTGGGCGAATTTTCCTTTTAGAACTCCTGGTTCTTTTTGTCTGCGAAGTCTCGAACCTGATTTGTTAATTTTTAAATGGGATTTATATTGGTGTGAAAACATTACTTTGCCATTTTTGGTAACTTTAAATCTTTTCCCCACCGCTTTCTTGATTCTCTTTTTTTGTTTCATTTATTTTTTTCCTTTCTGGCGATAAAATCGCAATTAATTGTTTTCCCTCAAAGTGAGGTTCTCTTTCGAGTTTAGAAAAATTTGATAATGCTTCAATTGCTCTCTGCATTAGCTTTTGTCCAAACTCAGGATGTGTAATTTGGCGTCCCATGAATTTTACTATCAGTCTAACTTTATCGTTATCTTCCAAAAATTTACTTCCCCGTCTTATCATTGTTTCTAGGTCATGGTCATTCATGAAAGGCCCAAGCCGAATCTCTTTTGTTTCTGAAATTTTACTTCGTTTTTTCTCTTCGTTTTTCTTTTTAGACTCTTGATATAAAAATTTTTTAAAATCAATGATTCTGGCAACAGGAGGATTTGCTATTGGTACGACTTCTACCAAATCAACTCCTAACTCTTTTGCTTTTTGCAGAGCTTCAAAACGGGCTAAAACTCCAATTTGTTTTCCTTCCTGATCCAAAACCCGCAGCGTGCTTGCAAAAATACGGTCATTGATCCGGTAAAATTTCCTGTTATCTTGCCTTTTTTTATTAAATCTTCTTATCAATTTCTTCTTTTAACTTTTCTAAAAAACTAGAAATCTTTATTTGTCCTAAGTCTTTTCCGTCTCGAGTACGTACGGAAATATTTTTACTCTCGATTTCTCTGTCCCCTATTATACCTAAATAAGGTACTTTTTGCAAAGAGCCATCGCGGATTTTCGCCTGTAGTCTCTCAGGGCGATTATCCAACTCAGCACGGATGTCTTCTTTTCTAAAATCTTCTACGATTTTTCTTGCATAATCTTCTTGTTTATCAACAATTGGCATTATTTCAACTTGAATGGGAGCTAGCCATAGAGGAATATTGCCTTGGATATGTTCAAGCCAAACTCCCATAAATCTTTCAATTGACCCAAACGTTGCCCTATGAATTATGTATGGTTGATGTTTTTTCCCATCCTCTCCAATATAATTAATTTCAAAGCGTTCCGGTAAATTAAAATCAAGCTGGATTGTGGAGATTTGCCATTCTCTCTTATGGGAATCTGTAATCATTAAATCCATTTTTGGACCATAAAACGCAGCTTCTCCGATAACTTCTTTAAATGGCGTTTTTGTTTTTACTAGAATATTTTTCATTAAGCTCTGATTATCTTCCCAATCCTTTTCAGTTCCTAAATATTTTTTTCTATCTTTTCTGTCCCATAAGGATAAGCGGATCCAATATTTGTCAAAATTAAAATCTTTAAGCATTTCTTTGTCAATTTCAAGAGCTTTTTCAAACTCTTCTTTTATTTGATCTCTGGTGCAAAATACGTGTGCGTCATCAATTGTTATTGATAAAACTCTGGTTAATCCGCCCAATTCTCCTGATTGTTCGGAGCGGTAGACGGTTGAGCTTTCGGCATATCTTTGGGGCATTTCTTTATAGCTAATTGGTTTTCTCGCAAAAAGTTCAATATGATGAGGACAATTCATTGCTTTTAAAACATACTCTCTTTCTTTAGCTTGCATTATCGGAAACATATCTTCTTTAAATTTCTCCAGATGTCCGGATTTTTCAAAAAGCTCACGCCTTGCAATATGCGGAGTCCAAACATGCTGATAGCCATGCTTTTCAAGCAGATCGTAAATATATTTTTCAATAATGCTTCTTATTATTGCTCCTTTCGGGGTTATTAATGGCAATCCAGGACCAACCAATTCAGAACTAGTAAATAAATCCAAATCTTTTCCTATTTGTCTGTGGTCTTTTATTTTAGGTTTGTCCATAAATTTATCTTATCAGTTAGATTATGATTTGCAAACTGTGGGCCCAAGAGGAGTCGAACCTCTGACCTTTACAATGTCAATGTAACGCTCTAACCAACTGAGCTATGAGCCCGTATTTTTTGATTTTATCAAAACCATTTTTTAATAGCAATGTATTTGAGGCAGGAAACGTCTATTTTCGAGTTAAAGATCTTTCAATAACCGCATATCTTTGAGGATTTATTTCTGAAAAAGCAGAAAGCCTAATTCCTTCGACTTTTTGGGTTTTACCTCTAAAATCTCGTTCAGTTATTTCTTTATTTAAATACCTTTCTTTTATTTTGGAGGAAGCAATGTTACTAATTGTAAATAGGCAGCTAAGAGCAATTTTTCTATTTCTTCTAGAAAAAGAATCCATTTCAAATAGCGGTACCCAACCGTCATTAATTATTTTTTCTGCAGTTGCGGAAATTGCTGGTGATTCATTTGCAAAAGAAAGCAGATTTTTCATTGCAAAAATTATTTCAGGAGCTTTCAGATAAAGACTTTCGTGGATTTGTCCATTGAAAAAAATAAATTTTTGATTTTTGATTATATGTTTTTGAATGCCAAAAATAATCGCGTTTACATAAGGTATCGGCGTTATATTTTCAGTATTTCGTAATGTTTCTATGTTTATTGCCATAAAAAAACCTCCCGTTTGGGAGGTTTACTTTTTGCGTTTTGCTATCTTTACGCAAAAAACCCTCCCTCTGGAGAGGTAATAAGGACAGCTACCAAATTAAAGTCAAAATTCATATCAATAGAATTATACTAACAGTTTATTTATTGTTTTGTCAAACGATTTGGATAAGATTATCCGACTTGTGTGGCAACAGTACGTTCGTTATTTAAAGTAAAAGATGTTCCCTGTTTTTTAGCCATTGCGCCATACTCTCTTGATTTCTTTTTGCTTTGTAAAGCTGCAAGCCATGATTGGGAGTCCTCCACTTTCATTCTGGCAGTTCTAATTATAGTTAAAAGCCATGAGAAGAATGATGTATGATATTTCCCCGGAGCTTTCGTATGCTGTTCAACAGCAACTTCTTTAAATTGCATTTGCAATTCTTTTGAGCTGTCAGCAAGCTTTTTAATTTCCGCCATTATTTCTCTAAGCTCTCTATCCAATTCTTGATTTTCCTGCCTATTTGCTTTTTCTTTCAAATGAATTATTTCTCTTGAGTAATTAATTGCTGCTTCTACGTAAGGTTCTTCTTTTTCCTTTTTTTGTTCTTCTAGTTTTTTTCCTTGAATTTCTTTAAGATTCAATTCTTGTCCTTCAAAAAGATCTCCTTTATGGAGTTTCTGTTTTTCTTTAGAATCGGTAAATCCCAAATATTCATCCAAACTACCTAGTCCTACTCCCAGAAGTTTTTCGAGCGGATTTTCTACTTGTTGAGTTGTTTTGCCTTTTGTTTTTCTCATAGCGACAACTTATCACAAATTTTTAAGGAAATCAAGAGTTTTTTGTTGCCTTAAAATCGAAGCTAGAAGATATCGGTTAGCTTCTAAATTCTTTTTCTCCTCGTCAGTTTTACTGGCTTTTATTGCTTCTTCAATTTCTTTTTCCTCAACAATGATTTTTTCTTCTTCCGCGATCTTTAAGAGAGCAAATTCTAATTTGATATCGCTTTCTGCTTTTTTCTTGTATTCTTCTCTTAGAATCTGCGGATTTTTACCTGTTGATGATAAATATTGATCAAGCGTTAATCCTAATTTCTTAACATCTTCAAGCGTTTGAGATAAGAGCCTATCTGTTTCATTGTCAACAAGAATTCCCGGTATTTCAGTTGTTACACTATCTAATAAGGCTTTTACAACATCTTCAAATTTTGCAGGAATAGGTCCGCCGGCTGGCGGATTTCCCGGTATAATAATTTTGCTTTTTGCAGTAATTTTTTGGATATTTTCCTTATATTTTCCCAATTTAATAATTGGCGCTTCACAGGTTAGGGCGGTAAATTGCCAATCCTTATTTTCTTTTAAATCTTCCAATTTTTCAACATGAATCTTTGGATTAATAATCGGTTTAATTCCTTGGGTTTTTATAGCTTCTGTGTAAGCGGTTGGTAAAAGTTTTTTTAGCACTTCTTCTCTTATTTTTTCTTTGTCAGCTTTTTCTTCAACTAATTTTCTGGGAGCTTTTCCTTTTCTGAAGCCTTGAATTTCTGCATTTGATACAACTTCAGTCATTATCTCTTCCCAGGTCTTTTTAACTTCAGAAAAAGGAACAGTAATTGTTAATCGAATTGTTCCATTTGGTTCTTTTTGTAAAGTAGTAATATTTTTATCCATATTTTAGTGCGGACGAAGGGACTTGAACCCCCAAGACCTTGCGGTCAATAGGTCCTAAACCTATCGCGTCTACCATTTCGCCACGTCCGCAAAGGATTAGAACATTATACACAATTTATAGCGAAATGGACAGATTTACCATACTTAAATTCTTATATTCCTCTATTTTATTCATAAAATATTCAACTCTTACTGCCCATGTTGGTGAAGCTGCATATATTTCCCCGATTTCATAAATATTTTTCGCTCCCCACTTATCAATATATTTCGTTCTTAGTCCTTCGGAAACTGTTTCAATGCCTTCTTTCCAGGAAGAAAAACGAATCATATTGTCTCCGTAAATTCCCCATCCCCATCCATTAAAAGAATTATTTGGAATTTGTTGGCCAAAAGTAGATTCAACTCCAGAAATTGCCGCTACTAATTTCCAATCCAGATTATATCTGTCGGCAGTTTCAATAAATGTTTTAGCAAAAGGAGCCAAAGGAGAATCATAATTTTCTAAAAATTCTCTTAAAATTCTTGTACGACTATCGGATGCTTTCAGATTGTCATATTTTAAAAGCGCAGCAGAAGAACCAGCAGCAAATTCTTGTGCATAAGTCTTTGAGTCAAGTGATAAAAAAAGTACAAAGAAAAATATTAAAATATATAATTTTTTCATAATAAAATAATAATTTTGGTTGTTATACTGAACCAGTTTCAGTATTTTGCTTAGGATAAAAAATTCCGAAATAAATTCGGAGTGACATTAATTAGGACAATAAAAAAATCCTAACGTATGCATTTGGAAAGGCATACCTTAGGATCTAAGGTGGAATTATACCAGATGACTATAGGTTTGTCAAGTGCTTAATAGTGAGCGCTATTGAAGGTAGTCCATGAAGTAATTAACGCCACGAGCCCAGGCTCCGTTGTTGGAGGGCGTGTATTTCTTCATAATTTCTTCAGGTGAATCTAGTCCTCCGGCAACGTAATTACTGGCAAGCGTTTTGGTTATAGTATCAATAGCTTCGGGATAGCTTTCGAATTTGGTTACTTGTTTGCCGTATATTCCAAATCCCCAGCAATTGTAAGAATTAGCTATGATTTTTTGACACAGATTTGACTCTTGCATTGCAATAGCTGGTAAAAGTCTGTGGTCAATGCCGTATTTATCTGCATCAAAAACTATATTTGAAGCAAAAGGCTCAAGGGGAGATTTATATTTTGCGAAAAATTGTCTGACTACCTCTATTCTTATATCTTTGGAAATAATGCTATCTCCAAGCACGTTTTCCGTAGATGGAAGAGCAGCAAATGCCAATCCACGATTTGAGCCTTGACTAATTAATCCATCGTGTAGTCTGGAATCGTAGGATAAAAAGAGAAAATAAATTATGCTTACGAAAAGCAAAACTGATGTAAAAACAAAGAAAGAGGTGGACAGGATTAGCTTTCTCATTACAGTTCATGGTTGCATATTTTACTTATCTTGTCAAGCTTTTTAGCTTCTGATAGAATCAAAGGTGGAATGTTTGTCTAGGTGATGAAATGGTAAACCTGTCCGCCGTGCCCCGATGCTGAAATTGGTAGACAGGCTGGTCTCAGAAGCCAGTGTTCGCAAGAACGTGAGGGTTCGAGTCCCTCTTGGGGCACTATGGCAAGGCGGGCATGCAGTGTTCAGAACGCTATATCCGCAAAGGCTTGGGAGTTCGAGTCTCCCCCTGGGCACCACGTAAAACGTGGCAGGCATTTATGGTAAAATAAACAAGTTTGGGCTTGTGGCGGAATTGGTATACGCGTACGCTTGAGGTGCGTATTCCGAAAGGAGTGGAGGTTCAAGTCCTCTCAGGCCCACCCTTCACATTCGTTCAGGGTAAACATGTATGCACTTTGTTTACATATTGAAATGTGCAGATAAAAGCTATTACACTGGCATTACTTGGAATTTAAAAAAGAGAATTGCGAAACATAATGCGGGAATAAAAACTTCTCTTTCTAAGTCCAAATTGCCAACGTCTTTAGTATTTTGGCAAAAGTTTGAAACGAAAAAGGAAGCAGCAAAAAGGGAAAAAGAAATTAAAGGGTGGAGACGCGAAAAGAAAGAAGTTTTAATTAGAAGTTTACCCTGAGGAAATTTATTGACGAAGGGGACTCTTAGCTCAGCTGGTTAGAGCGCCTCGTTTACACCGAGGAGGTCAGAGGTTCGAATCCTCTAGGGTCCACAATTTGATATAATGAACAGTGATTTATATATGCCGAGGTAGCCAAGTTGGTCAAGGCACCTGTCTGAAGAACAGGCTATCTCAGTTCGATTCTGAGCCTCGGCACACTATTAAATATTTTACTTGCCTAAAATGCAAGTTTTTTTATGATTATCATAACCGGAACAGTTGCTTACGATTACATTATGGATTTTCCGGACAATTTCGGAAATCACATACTTCCCGATCAAATCGATAAGTTAAATCTTTCATTTGCGGCCAGTAGGTTTGCGCGAAGAAGAGGAGGAAGTGCCGGAAACCTTGCTTACGCCCTTGGTCTTCTTAAAACTCCCCACACACTTTTTACTGTTGCAGGAAAAGATTTTCAAGACTATAAAAAAGCTTTTGATAAATTAAAAATTTCCTTAAAAAATGTTGC
>Ga0172375_10003275_pt1 | contig 24725 bp, 23 predicted proteins | sample LakKiv1m_FD_114537 | JGI IMG/M metagenome (GOLD analysis project Ga0172375, IMG submission 114537) | Freshwater microbial communities from Kabuno Bay, South-Kivu, Congo - kab_092012_11.1m | ecosystem: Environmental > Aquatic > Freshwater > Lake | place: Democratic Republic of the Congo...
ACATGATCTGTAGATAAACAGATGGGGCATTTATATTTTTTCATATGCCCCATCTATACAAGGACTAGATCGTTGTGTCAAGCAGAAGAAATGTTTTCATCAACCGATTTATGGACGGTACCCATGAATTTGAGTTTCCATCCGGATTGTTGTGTTCTTCCAGAGCACTCCGGAGGTGTTAAATTGAATAAATATATACCGATCGTAGCTCAATTCCGCAACTGCGGGAGAGAGCGTACTAACGGGTATGCCGCTGGCAATTTGATTGCGTAGCGGTATAGTATTATTGTATAATCTTAATATGTCAATTACGTATCTCGATATAAACGTCAAAAATCCTGAAAATCCGAAGCAGATTACCTCAGCCCATTTTTTGGTCGATTCAGGCGCCATTTATTCGGTACTACCGGCATTGACTTTAAAAAAAATTGGTATAAAACCGACAGATAAGCAAAAATTTACCCTCGCCAATGGCGAAGTGATAGAAAAAGATATTGGTAATGCATTATTTGAGTTTAAAGGAAAATTGCGCAGTTCTCCGGTCATATTTGGTGAACCCGGGATTAATCTACTCGGCGCTGTTACCTTGGAATCTTTAGGAGTAATTCTTGATCCGATTAACCGCGAATTAAAAACTCTTCCTATGTTGTTGATGTAATTCTCATCTCACTTTTACATCTATTTTACTCTTTAATTCTTTCAAAATTTCCCGAGCAATATCTTTGCCGCCCAGCCCGAAAGCCAATCCGCCCGCTATCGCCAGCATCGCCACAATTCCGGTAAAAAGAATCCGGATCAGATCCTGAGCCACCCCCAACTGGTTCATTATCACCAATATGGTAAAAAAGATGACGGCCGATTTGGCAAATACCGCTAAAGTATCGGCCGATTTTGAACCGACGGTTTTGAGACTGCTTTTTACCAGATCGGAACCGAGATTAGCGACAATCGAACCGACAAATCCCATGATTACGGCAACGATCACGTTGGGCAGATAAAAAAGAAATTGATTGATGACGCCGGTGGCCTTTGACAGTCCCCAAATCTCAAGAGTCGGAGTCAAAAAAAGGATAACCATGGTCCAGCGGAGGATTTCGGCCAATATTTCCGACCAGACCCTTACTTGAGCCTTGGTGATCAGTCTGGTTTTTTCCAAAACCGCGCCGACTCGGAAAAAATTGATTAAAGTTAATACTATTTTTTTCAAGATGTTGGCGAGAGCAAAACCGACTGCCAAAACCAAAAGCCCCATCAGGAAATCGGGAACAAAATTGACCAGCTTTAACCAGAAGCGGGCGATTACTTCGTTGGGGATAGACAACATAGATATTTACTTTAATAATTAATAGATCCGATGTCAACATCCTGATAACATTTGATTTTTTCTATCGTCCCATCGGGGTTGAGCATGACGCTTATAGCCCAGACTGCCAGCTTGGCTTGAGGATGGGGGTTTTTCAAAAGGAAATACTGGATCGCTTTTTTAAGATGGGTTAATTTTCGATTGTCGATCGCTTCGTAAGGTAGGCCCATCCGATCGGTCAACCGGGTTTTTACCTCGCAGAAAATCACTTTGTTTTCTTTAAGACCGATCAAATCGATTTCCCCGCCCTTGGAGACGAAGTTTTTGGAAACGATTGTTACTCCCTCATCCTGCAGATAGTCGCAGGCAATTGACTCGCCTGCCCTTCCGATTGTTCTTTTGTTTAAATTCATTTATGGCGGTAAAGTTTGTGCCTTAACTGGGTATCGGTCAAATTGCGGACAAAATAGAGTTTGGCCTTGCGATAATCGCTTTTCTTATCTATTTTAATCGAGGCGATGTTGGCTGAAGCTAAAGGAATGATTCTTTCCACTCCAATCCCGGATTTGGAAATTTTCCTTACTGTGATCATCCGGTTGACCGGATCAGCTCCCCTAACTTTAATAAGAATTCCCTTGAAAAGTTGCTGTCTTTCTTTGTCTCCCTCTTTGATTTTGTAACTGATGCTTATGGTGTCACCGATGTTTAAGTTAAGATCGTTATATTTAATCGAATTGGCCATACAAAGATATTATAAAAAATCGCCCCCGGAAATACAAATCCTATTTTGCCGCCGCTTTTAAGAATTCCAGAAAAATCGGATGGGGTTTAAGCGGCAGGCTTTTATATTCGGGGTGACCCTGAATCCCCAAATAAAACGGATGAAGGCTGCGGGAAAGTTCAACGATCTCCACTAGATTTTCAACTTTGGATCGGGCGGCAATCACCAGACCGTTTGCCTCAAAATCGTGAGCATATCGGTCGTTAAACTCCCAGCGGTGGCGGTGGCGTTCGCTAATCGACCGACTCCGGTAAATTGCAAAGGTATAAGTGCCGGTTTTAACATCGGCTTCCCAGGCGCCCAAACGCATTGTTCCGCCGTAAGCTCGCCTTTTGATATTAGTTTCTTGGGAAGGAATCATATGAATCACCGGATGTTTGGTTAAAGGATCATTCTCGGTCGTGTTGGCGTCTTTCATCTTCAAAACATCACGGGCAAAAGCGACCACTGCCAGCTGCATACCATAACATAAACCCAGGTAGGGAATTTTTTTGCGGCGGGCATAACCGGCCGCCGTTATCATCCCTTCAGCCCCTCGGCTTCCCCAGCCGATCGGCACGACAATCCCGTCCGGCCGGCCGATAATTGTCTCTCCTTCCTTCTCCACCTTTTCCGCATCGATCCATTGGGTTCTGACGCTGATATTATTGCGGATGGCCGCATGATCAATCGCATCAAAAAGAGCGGCGTATGAATCGCGCAGCTGATAATTGCCTGTCCCAAAATATTTACCGACGATTGCGATCGTCACTATCTTTTTTTTGGCAGATTTGGTTTTTTTTACTAATGCTTTCCATTCGCTTAAATCGGGCGCTCTGACAATCAGACCTAACTTCTTGAGAATTTTTTCTTCAAGACGCTGTTTGTGCAGAATCAGCGGAATCTCATAAACACAATCAACATCCGGATTGGAAACAATATTCTCTCCCTGCATATTGCAAAATAGGGCAAAACGATCACGCCGGCGCTGATCGAGATAATGTTCGCTGCGGGCGATGATAAAATCGGGCTGTATCCCCATCGAATTTAAGGTCCTCACCGACAATTGGGTCGGTTTTGTTTTTGGCTCACCCAGATGCTTGGGAGTTGGTACATAGCTGACGTGAATATGAATTACGTCACCCGGATATTTTAAGTTGATCATGCGTGAAGCTTCATAATAGAATACATTCTGATACTCGCCTGCCGTGCCGCCCAGTTCAATCACAATGATATCGGCACTCTTTTTGCGTCCAAGCGCTTGGATTCTCCCAATTATTTCATTGGTAATATAGGGGATTGCCTCTACATCCTCACCCCCATACTCAAACCGGCGCTCCTTGTCGATTACTTCTTTATAGATCTGCCCCATCGTAATGAAATTTTCCCGACCCATCTGCTCGCCTAGAAATTTTTCATAAGTCCCGATATCCATATCGGCCTCGGTCCCGTCATCGCATAAAAAGGGGTCGCCGTGCTCGATGGGGTTGATCGTCCCTGCATCGATGTTCAGATAATTTTCAAATTTAATCGGGACGATCCGGTAGCCTGCCGACTTCAAAAGCAAACCGACCGACGCCGCAGTCAGGCCCTTACCGATACCGGAAATTACACCGCCGGAAATAAAAATGTACTTCATATAACAAACTTTATTAGTTAATTTGTATTTGAGATTTTGTTATTGATTTGTTATTGGAATTTGGTGATTTGTCATTTATTGTCCATGTACTATATTTGCACTTTGGATAATTTGAGCATCCAAAAAATCTGCGTTTTGTCTTGGTAAATCTTACCACAATATTACCGCCGCAGTCGGGACATGTGCGATTGGCAACAATTTTCAAGTACGGCTTGATATACCTGCAGGCCGGATAGCCGCTGCAGGCGTAAAATTTGCCAAAACGCGAGTAGCGGGTTACCAGCGGTTTCCCGCATTTGGGGCACTTTTCTTCAATCTCCTCTTTAATGAGAATCTTTTTTTCGTCAGTTTGGTTGAACTTAAGCTGTTCTTTAAACGGCATATAAAAATCACTGAGCACTTTTATCATGTCCTCCTGGCCGTTGGCGACCCCGTCCAGGGAATTTTCAAGTGAAGCGGTAAAATTAATATCAAAAATCTGCGGAAAGGCTTTGGCTAAATAATCGCTAAGCGGGACTCCCAGATTGGTGGGGATAAAATAGCGTCCATTTTTTTCGACATATCCTTTCGTCTGAATTAGCGACACAATGGGGGCATAGGTCGATGGTCTCCCTATCCCCTTTTCTTCCATGATTTTGATAAGCGATGCCTCGGTATAACGGGGCGGCGGCTCGGTAAGGTTCTCGTTTTTTTCGATCGATATCAAACTGATCTGATCGCCGGCTCTAATTGATAAAGCCGATAAATGATTTTTAACAAAATCGGGATTTAATATTTTCAAAAATCCGTCAAAAACCACCTGATGATGGTCGCATTCAAACCCATAGCCTAAAGAAGATTTTATCGATATTTTTGTTTGTTTGATTTCCGCTTCCTTCATCTGGGTAGCCACTGCTCTGTTCCAAATCAACTGGTACAACTTTTTATGACCGTCTCCCAATCCTCCCTTGTTAATCTCATCCGCTTTTTTTTCAATCCTGGTCGGCCTTATGGCTTCGTGGGCCTCCTGAGCCGATTTGGATCGGGTTTTGTAGCCGCGCGGTTTTTCAAGAGCATATTCCTCTCCGTAAGTTTTTGCGATATATTCCTTGGCACGGAAAACAAACTGGGTCGATAAGTTAAAGGAGTCGGTACGATGATAGCTGATCAAACCGTGTTCATATAAATCCTGCGCCAGTTTCATCACGGTTTTTGAGGAAAAACCAAAACGGTTGAATCCTTCCTGCTGCAACAGTGAAGTAGTTAAAGGAGGAGGGGGGTACCGTTTGACCACCTCTTCCTTGACCGCAGCGATACAAAAGGCATCTTTTTTCAAATCATTCTCGATGGCTTGAAGCTTGACGGTATCGATTGACGTTTTAACATATTCATATTGGCCGGCAAACAGCGGAAGTTTGATCGTTTGTTCAAATTTATCGCCCGATTTTTCGATCAGCTTGGCTCTCAGCTCGGCTGGCGTTTTAAATAATCCGTACATCTGGTAATAAGGTTCCTTGATAAAGCGCGTTATCTCCTTTTCCCTTTCGACGATCAGCCGCAAGGCGACGGTCTGCACCCGACCCGCCGACAACCAGTTTTTTCCGGTTTTTTTCCACAACAAAGGCGACAGCTCATACCCTACGATCCTGTCCAGAATCCGTCTCGATTGCTGGGCCTTTATTAAAGAAGTCCTGAGTTCTGTTGGCGAGCTTAAAGCTTCTTCAAGTGCATGGCGGGTTATCTCATGAAAAACAATCCGCTTGAGCTGCTTTTTTTTGGGGTTGATCACAAAATCGGGCCATCTTTCCTTAATCAAGCCCAAAATGCAGGCAACGTGATAAGAGATCGACTCACCCTCGCGATCAGGATCGGTCGCCAAAATAATTTCCTGGTTTTTTTGGCTAAGCTCACCTAAAGCTTTGACGATGCTGCTTTTTTTTGGGATGATCTTATACTCGGGCTTAAAATTATTATCGTAATCAATGGCGATTTTTTGAGCGGGCAGGTCGCGGATATGCCCCATCGTGGCAAACACGTAGTAATCTTGACCTTGAAGAAGGCGGTTAAATGTCCGGGCTTTGGTAGGTGATTCAACGATAATCAATGCCATGATGCTTCCGTCTTTTAATTAATTTTAAATTGATTATCGAACGGCGCAGGATTGACTGTGCTTCCGCTCGCTCTTTTTGGTCCTTTGAGTGAACCAGGGTTTTTTTAGCCTGTTCCAGCGCCTCGGTCGTTAATTTTTCGTCGACCTCATCCTGATGGTAGGCTCTTGAAACCAGGATTGTTACACTTTCGCCATCGGTTTCCAAATAACCGCCTCCGATGGCAAAATTATCTTCTTTGTCTCTTTGTTTGATTCTGATAATTCCCTCGACCAAAAGTGAGAACAAACTGGTATGTTTTGGCAGGATGGTGAGCTCACCGTCGGCCGAAGGCACCGTGACTTCATCTACCTCCTGCTCAATCACAATCTTGGTCGGAGTAATGATCTTTAACTTCATAATGGCCATAGCTTTTGTTTATTTTACTTCTTCAATTGTTCCTTTCATATAAAATGCGGTTTCCGGTTTGCTGTCGTGTTTGCCCTCCAGAATCTCCTTGAAACCCTTCACGCAGTCTTCGGTTGATACATACTTTCCCTCCCGGCCGGTAAACGGCTCGGCCACAAACATCGGCTGGGTTAAGAATCGCTGGATTTTGCGGGCGCGCGAAACAGTCAGTTTGTCTTCCTCCGACAGTTCCTCCATCCCCAATATGGCAATGATGTCCTGCAGATCCTTGTAGCGCTGCAGTGTTTTTAACACGTTGCGCGCTACTTCATAATGCTCCTCCCCCACTACTTCCGTATCCAGCGCCCGGGAAGACGAGGTCAAAGGATCAATGGCCGGAAATAGACCCTGCTCGGATAATGACCGCTCTAGGGTGATTGAGGCGTCAAGATGGGAAAAAGTTGCCACCGGCGCCGGATCGGTATAGTCATCGGCCGGCACATAAACGGCCTGGATTGAAGTAATCGAACCCTTGTCAGTAGAGGTGATCCGCTCCTGCAGGGCAGCCATCTCCGCCGCCAGCGTCGGCTGATAACCGACTGCCGACGGAATTCTTCCCAAAAGCGCCGAAACCTCCGAACCGGCCTGGGCAAAGCGGAAAATGTTGTCAACAAACAGTAAAACATCCATATTTTTTTGGTCGCGAAAGTACTCCGCCATGGTTACGCCGGTTAACGCCACCCGCAGCCGGTTGCCCGGCGGTTCATTCATTTGTCCAAACACCAAAGCCGTTTTATCGATTACTTTAGTCTCCTTCATATCCCGCCAGAGATCGTTACCCTCACGCGTTCTTTCCCCTACACCGGTAAAGACCGATACGCCGGCGTGTTTAGTCGCCACATTATGAATCATTTCCTGAATTAAAACGGTTTTTCCGACACCCGCTCCTCCGAAAATCGCCACCTTACCTCCTTTAATAAAAGGAGCAATCAGATCGACTACTTTAATGCCTGTTTCAAACATTTCCTGCTTTACCGCCTGCTCCGCCAGAGACGGGGCGTGATTGTGAATTGAGGCGACGCCGGTTGTTTTGGTTGGGCCCAATTCGTCTACTGTATCGCCCAAGACGTTATAAATCCGGCCCAATGTCCGGTCGCCAATCGGCACCTCGATGGTCTTTCCCGTGTTTTTCACGCTCATCCCCCGCGCAACACCAAAGACGTTACCCATCGCCACCGCTCTTACTGTTCCAGGTTCGACGATCGCTTCCGTTTCCAATACGAGCCGCCCGATTTTTTCATTCTCCAACACCAAAGCATCGTATACCTTCGGGGTCCTGTCTTCGGGAAATTGGACATCCACCACCACTCCTCTGACGCTGATGATTTTTCCTTCCTTTTCTTCACTCATAGAGTGTTAAAAAAAATATTAACTGTTTTCCACGCTTTCTTTAGCCGTTACCATATCTAAAAGCTCATTGGTGATTCGCTCTTGTCTGATCTTATTGCGCAGCATCGTCAAATTATATATAACGTCGTTGGCGTTCTCGGTCGCGTTTTTCATCGCCACCATTCTGGCCGAATGTTCCCCGGCCTCGCTTTGGATAACGGCGTTTCTGATTTTTTCTTCCAGATAGCTGCGCAACAGAGAGTCAATGATCTGATCGGGGTTTGGTTCCACCAGGTACTCAACCGGTTTTTCTTTGATAGGGCTTTGCCCAAATTGATACTTGAACGGCATCAATTTTTCCTGTACGGTTTGTGTATCAAGAGCCGAGATAAAATGGTTATAAACAAGATAAACAGACCGATATTTGCCGGACAAAAAATTAGTGAGGGCAAATTGGAAAACCGTCGACACGCCGTTGATGGGCTGGGCTGAGGAAAAATCAGCCACCACCTTACCTCCAAAACGAGGAATCAAGAGGCTGGCTTTTTTTCCGATGGTCACAAATTCCTGCATCTCCCACTTGGCTGTTTTTACCAGAAATCGGAATAAATTAAAATTAAAAGACCCGCACAGGCCTTTGTTGGAAGAGATAACGATCACTAATTCTTTTGACTGTTCCGAGGCAACAGAACTTAACAACGACGAATATTGCTTGTCGAGGTTGGCACTGATCTTTCTTATGATCAAATCAATATTTGTCTGATACGGCAGCGCTTCCGACGCTCTGGCCTGAGCTTTTTTCATCTTGATAGCCGACACCAACTGCATGGCCCGGGTAATCTTGCGGACATTGGTCACCGATTTGATTTTTTTTCTGACTTCGCGCACATTCATAAAGTTTTTTGTTAGATCTAACTTTTTAGACCATATCCAACTCTTTCACTGCCGCCTCCATCTCCTTCTCCAGTTCCGCATCCAGTACTTTTCTCGAGTTAACTTTTTCCAATAGCTTTTTTTTCCGCGTCGCAAGATCTTCCAACAACTTCTCCTCCCATTCGTCAACTTGTTGCAGCGGCAGACCGTCAATATATCCTTTTGTCGCCGCCCAGATCACCAATACTTCCTCGGCCAAGCCGTAGGGGCGATTTTTTTTCTGCTTGAGAATTTGGGTGATTTTTGCTCCGCGATTTAATAATTTTTTTGTTTCCTCGTCTAACTCAGACTCAAACTGCGAAAAAGCGGCCATGTCCCGATACTGAGCCAGATCCAATTTTAGCTGCCCGGCTACTTGTTTCATTATTTTCGTCTGCGCATTGCCTCCTACCCGTGATACCGATAACCCGACGTTGATTGCCGGCCTGATGCCAGAGTTAAATAAATCAGTATCCAGCACAATCTGTCCATCGGTAATTGAGATTACATTGGTCGGAATATAGGATGAGACATCGCCCTCAAGAGTTTCAATGATGGGAAGGGCGGTGATGGAACCTCCGCCGTTTTTTTCATTTAATCGGCAGGCGCGCTCCAGCAGACGAGAGTGCAAATAAAAAACATCACCCGGATAAGCCTCACGGCCGGCGGGCCGGCGCAAAATTAAGGAAATCTGCCGATAAGCCCAAGCGTGTTTGGTCAAATCGTCATAGACGATCAAAACATCTCTGCCAAGACTCATAAAATACTCGGCGATGGCGCAGGCGCAGTAAGGAGCCACATATTGCAGCGCCGCCGAATCCGAAGCGCTGGCGCTGACAACAACGGTGTAATCCATCGCTTGATATTTTTTTAACAGCTCCACCGTGGCCGCAACCTTTGAATTTTTCTGCCCGATCGCGCAGTAAATGCAAATCATATTTTCATTCTTTTGGTTCAGGATGGTGTCGATGGCAATCGTGGTTTTGCCGGTTCCCCGATCGCCGATAATCAACTCCCGCTGTCCGCGGCCGATTGGGATTAATGAATCGATCGCCTTGATACCGGTCTGAACCGGCTGGAGCACGGCTTCGCGAGCGACGACACCCGGCGCAATCTTCTCCACCGGGAAAAAAATTTCGGATTTTATTTTGGATCCGTCGTCGATGGGACTGCCCAAAGGGTCAATCACCCGTCCGAGCAGTTCTTCGGTCATCGGCAACGATAAAGAACGCCCCAAGGCTTTAGCTTTCTCGCCGACCTGAATCGGCAGATAGTCGCCGAGAACAATTACGCCGACTCCCTCTTCGGTCAAATCGATAATATATCCTTTCACTTCCGATTCAAATTCCACCAATTCGCCGTAGGCGGCTTTATCCAGGCCTTCAATGACCACGACCCCATCCTTAACCTCCGTCACCACCCCTTCTTCTTGGGAGAGGATTTGCATTTTGGTTGTTTTGAGTTCATTTTTTATGGTCTTTAGATACTCATCGATCGATTTCATATATAGAAGCTCTTAAATTTTTTAACTGGCCCGACAGCGACAGATCAATGATCTGCGAACCTTGCTGAACGATAAGGCCGGCGATCAAGGACGGATCAATGATAACGCGATAAGCGATCCCTTTTAGCCGAGGAATAGCCTTATAAAGCAAATTAATATCCAGTTGATCCAATGGATGGGCTGACCGGATCTGAACGGTCGATTTGCTCCTCGTTCTTTCCTCGGTTAAAAACTTTTTTAGATCTTCCTTGATTCTCAAATCTATTTTCATTTCAAAAGCGTTAATTAGCGACATTTTTTAGTATTTTGTCCGTCACTTTTTTCTGGATATTCTCATCGGCCAGAACATCCTTAAGCGAACGGGTTACCAGGGCCATACTTAAATCAACCATCCTTTCTTTCATCGTCTGTTCCATCTTCCGCCTTTCCTGTTCCAGCTGCAGATGAGCCTTGGCCTTTAACTCCTCAACTTCTTTCTGGGTTGCTATAAGCATGTCGGCCCTAATTTGTTTTCCGTCTTTTTTTGCTTCATCCAATCTTTTTTTCACTTCAGCTGCCGTTTTCTCTTTGAAAGCCTGCTCTTCTTCCGTCAAAGCAGCCGTCTGCCGCTGGAGATTGTCTGCCGCATCGCTTCGCTCCTTTTCTTTTTTCTTTTCATCGTCAATAAATCGTAAAAAAGGCTTGGCGATGTACTTTTTTACCAACAGGAAAAAAAGGATAAAATTCAGCATCTGCGCCAGCAACAGCTTGACATCAATCCCAAGGTTTTCCATAAATTAGGTAAATTTTAAAATTAATGAAACCACCAATGCGTAAATTGCCACCGCCTCGGCAAAAGCAATGGCCAGAATCATGGTCGTGCGAATGGCTGCCTCGGCTTCAGGGTTCCTCCCCAAGGCCTCCATGGCTTTAGCGCCTATCATTCCGATTCCGATCGCCGGTCCGAATGCCCCCAGTCCGATCGATAAAGCCACCGCCACTGTCTTTAATATATCGACGTTCATTTTTTAATTCACCCCTTTCCGAATAATTTGATTATTAATTTACTGCTAATTGTGTTTTGCTATGGCTCCATTGATAAATACCGCCGTCAACATCGAAAATACCAGTGCCTGAACAAAGCCGACAAAAAGCTCCATCAGTATAAACGGAAACGAGGCGAGAATGGGAATTAAAAAAGCAATGATGGTCAATAGCACCTCGCCGGCAAAGATATTTCCAAATAAACGAAAAGCAAAGGACAATATTTTTGAAATTTCCGAAACCACCTCCAGTATTCCCACGAAAAAATTAATCGGGTTGCTGAAATCAAAAAACTTCTTTAAGTAAAGCCGCAGGCCTAAAAACTTTATTCCGTAAAACTGGATCATGCTGACCGATATCAAAGCCAAACCGAGAGTCGTGTTTAAATCTGCGTTTCCTCCTCGCATGAGGGGAACGTGATTAAGAAGGATGCTCCCAACGCCGGGGATCAACCCAAACCAGTTTTGCAGCAAAATAAACAAAAAGAATGAGATGACTAACGGAAAAAAGATGACTACCTTATCTCCTAAAACCGAAGAAAACAGCGAATAGATCGACTGAATGATAAAATGAAGAAAATAAAATAAATTACTCTTTGAATCGGCGGTAATCTGTTTGTGGTAGTAAATGGCGACCCCTAAAAACAATAAGACAACCACGACCGAAGTAAAGTACGAATTGGTGACGTGAAAGCCAAAGATATTGAAAATCGTCTCGGCTTTGATACTAATGTCTGGCATTCGGTTTTTGAATTAACTTAAGTATATTATAGAAACTGGCACCCGCTCCCAAAAAAATGGAAATTATAATAAATACCGGTTTGGTGTTCAACCATTTGTCAAACAAATATCCCAACAGGGTGAAAGTGATGATCGGGACAACCAAATAATAACCGACATTGGTGTATAATAAACCAGAATACCGCTCGGTTTCGGGCGGCTGGGTTTTTGGACTAATTTTTATCTTTTCTATCTGTCCTGCCAGATTAATGCTTTTGACCTCAATCGCCTTATTCGTTAAGGCGATTTTTTCTCCAATCGGTTTGACCGCCGATCCTGGCTCGCTGACAAAACTATCGGCGCCTATATTCTCTTCTCTGCCATAAGGTTTGTGTTTCTTTATCCGATGTTTGATGAAAAACCGACTGTACATCAACATCTTTCATTTTAGCATCAAATGGCAATTTGTCAACGCCCCAGCTTTTCCAAATCGACCCCGTTATCCATCAATACCGTGATTTTGCCGTCACGATCGTTTATCGTACCTTTTATCATTAAGACGTGGTTGATCGCAATCAACTCTTTCAGTTTGTTATAAATTTTTGGGAAAACCACGACCTCTACCGATCCGGTTTCGTCAAACAAAGTGATAAACGCCATTTCATGATTGTCTTTTTTTGTCTTGGTAATTTTACGGCTGCTGACTATACCTGCCAATATTAAATTTTTACCAATATCGCCATTGTTTAATTCACCGATCTTTTTATTGGTTTTTTTAGCGATAATATTTTTAAAATTGCTCAGCGGGTTTTTGGTGATAAGAAAACCTATCACTTCTTTTTCCATAAGAGAAATTTCCTCCTCCGGAAATTCGTCGATGATTTTAAAATCGTCGACCATTTTTTTTGAAGTGCCGTCATGAGTAAACAGTCCGAACTGTCCTTTTTCCTGATCGGCTTTGTATTCGCTGATTTCCTTGACCAAGGACGGGTAATGATACAGTAAAGTGGCGCGATTGGCGAAGTTTAAAAAAGCATTGGCTTTTACCAAGCTTTCAACCGTCTTTTTATTGACGCGTCTCAGGTCAACTTTCGCCAGAAAGTCTTTAAATCCGGTGAAAACCTCGCTTTTTCTTGCTTCAAGAATGGCTTCGATTGCGCTTGCTCCCACGTTCTTGATCGCCGACAGTCCAAATCTGATCGAGTCTTTTTCTATATGGAAATCCGCCTGCGATTTATTGATGTCGGGCGGAAGAACATTTATTTTCATTCGTCGGCATTCTTCAAGCGCCTGCGCCATCTTTATTTCCCGCATCGGGCCGGCCACCCCTTGCAGTTCGGCAGTCAATAAAGCCGTCATATACTGAACCGGATAATTGGCTTTTAGAAACGCCGTCCAATAGGCGATTAGTCCGTATGAGGCGGAGTGGGCCTTGTTGAATCCGTAGCTGGCAAATTTTTCCATGAAGTTCCAGATTTCCTCAGCCAGTTTCTTAGAATATTTATTTTTGATACACCCTGCGATAAACTTTTCCTGTTCCTTTTTCATCAATGCCTTCTTTTTTTTGCCCATGGCCATCCGCAGATTGTCGGCTTCGCTGATGGTATAGCTGGCCAAACGGTGGGCAATCTCCATCACCTGTTCCTGATACACCAAAATGCCGTACGTTTCCGAAAGAATCGGACCAAGATCGGGGTGGAGATAGCGAATTTTTTTGGGATTGTTTTTCCCTTCGATAAACATCGGGATCAGATCCATCGGACCAGGACGATATAAAGCGACCATGGCGGAAATATCGGACATTTTGGTCGGTCTTAAATCTTTGGCCAAGCGGCGCATGCCCGCCGACTCCAGCTGAAAGACGCCGATTGTTTCGCCGCGGGCAATCAATTCATAAGTCGGTTTATTATTAAGATCTACATCGTGGATATCAATTTTTTTTTGTCCGGTTTTTTCAATATAAAATAAAGCGCGCTCCAATATCGTCAGATTGCGCAACCCCAGGAAATCCATCTTCATCAAGCCGACCGCCTTATTGTCCGATACGGCATTCAGATCAAGACAGTACATGTCATACTGTGTGATGATCCGATCTTCCTTTGATTCCCGTTGCAGAGGAACATATTCGGTCAGATCACGATCGGCGATGACGACGCCGGCGGCGTGGACCGAGGCGTGCCGCGGCAATTTCTCGATGCGCCGTGCTACGTCGACAATTTTTTTTGTCTCAGCCTCCGTCTGATAAGCAAATTTAAAAGGCGGGGACTCTTCAAGCGCCTGAGCAATACTCATCGGAAAACCCTGTTTGCCCTGAGGAATCATTTTTGCCAATCGGTCGCCTTGAGCATAAGACATACCAAAGGCCCGCGCCACATCACGCACCGCCATTCTGGCTTCCATTGTCCCGAAAGTAATAATCTGGGCCACTTTTTCTTCTCCGTATTTTTCCGTAACATAATGCAACACTTGATCGCGACGGTCGTCGGCAAAATCAATATCAATATCGGGCGGAGTCGGTCGATCCGGATTAAGGAAACGTTCAAAAGGGAGATTGTATTCAAGCGGATTAATATCGGTGATCCGCAAAACATAAGCCACCAGCGAGCCTGCGACCGAACCGCGTCCCGGGCCGACCGCCACGTTATTGTTTTTTGCCCAGTTGACAAAATCCTGGACAATTAAAAAATAGGTTGCATATCCTTTTTTGGTAATGATATCCAGCTCATAAGCCAGCCGTTTTTCGATCATTTTTTGATCATATTGGCTGACCCTGTCTTTTTTCAAATCAACCAGTTTTTTTAAGTAAATTTCTGGAGAGACATCGTCTGGGGTTTGAAAATTCGGAACAATCCATTTTCCATATGGAACTTCCAAATTGCACTGGTCGGCGATCATTAAAGTATTCTCGATAGCCTCGGGAAGATCGATGAAACTTCCTTTCATCTCTTCCACCGACTTCAGATACATATCCGGGTTCTCAATCATCGATAGCGGTCGGTTCTTGTCGTAGACGGTAGATAGGGTTTGGACACAAAGTAAAACATCTTGAGCATAGGCATCTTCGGCGGCCAAATAATGGGCATCGTTGGTTGCAACCAGAGGCACTCCCAGTTTGCGCGACAGGTTGACCAGTTGTTTATTAACATTGTCTTGTTCGGTCATTTTGGGGTGACGCTGCAATTCCAGATAAAAATCTTTGCCGAAAATGTCCAAATAGCGCTGCAGTATTTTTTCTGCTTCGCCTATTTGCTCATCTTTAAGTAAACTCGGGATCTCGCCACTTAGACATCCGGACAAAGCGATAATTCCTTCATGATATTTTTCCAAAAGCTCAAAGTCGCAGCGCGGCTTATAATGATAACCTTCCAAATGTGCTCCAGTCACGATTTTTATCAGGTTTTTATATCCCTGTAGATTTTTGGCAAGCAGCACCAAGTGAAACTGGTCGCGATTTCCCAGGGCAGGACGGTCAAAACGCGAACCTCTTGCCTTATAGGCTTCCACGCCGATAATCGGCTTTATTCCTATTTCTTTGGCTTTAATGAAAAACTTGAAAGCGCCGTAAAGAGCCCCGTGATCGGTGATGGCCATCGCCGGCATATTCATTTCTTTGGCTTTCAAAAGCGCATCGCTGATCCGGCACATCCCGTCCAAAAGCGAATATTCGGTATGGACATGAAGATGAACAAAAGACATGATAAAATTTCTAATTTCTATAGGTTAATTTTTGTTTTAGTTTTTCTATGACTAGTTTTACCTCAACCTGACCTTTCATTTCTCTCATCACCTGCCCGACCAGATACATTATCGCATTTTTTTTACCGCTATTGTAATCGGCCACGACTTTGGGGTTGGATGCGATTATTGTTTTGACGACCGACGTTAACTGTACTATGTCTGTGGTTTGCGGAAAAAGCAGTTGCATGGCTTTTTTAACGAAGTCTTGCGGATCCAGTCTTGACGATATTTTTTTATTGATCAGTAAATTGGCCGTCTGTTGCGGCGCAACTTTACCCTGATTTCCCAATATTTTCAATACCGCTTCAAAATAATCGGCCGTTGCTTTTTCCCGAGTCAAAATAAAGGCGTCGCCATACCTTAGACCGAGCTCATTGACGAATCGATCAAGTTTTGCCTCCGGTAGTTCGGGCAGTTGGCTCTGTATCTGCTCAATGTAATCTTTTGCAAAGTGCAAAGGAGGAATATCGGGTTCGGGAAAGTAACGGTAATCATGCGCCTGTTCTTTAGTCCGCTGCGGATATGTAACTTGTCTTTTTTCATCAAATCCCCGCGTCTCCTGAACTGGAGTTTGACCTTTTTCTAATATTTCCTCCTGACGTTTTAATTCGTATTCAATCGCCTGTTTAACAAATCGAAAAGAATTAATATTCTTCACTTCAACTTTGTAATTTGGAAGGCTATCAGTTTTTATTTTTGATTTGTCATTTTGATCTTTGATATTTGATCTTTGATCTATTTTTAGAGAGATGTTCGGCTCCATTCTCATCGTGCCTTTTTCCATGTCGGCATCCGACACGCCAAGATAGCGGATGATGGTATGAAGTTCTTCCAAAAACACTTTTACCTCATCGGCGCTGGTAAAATCCGGTTCCGTCACAATCTCAACCAAAGGAACACCGCTTCGATTAAAATCAACTAAAGTGTTGCTGCTCTGATGGACTAATTTTCCTGTGTCTTCTTCAAGATGAACACGGTTAATCCTGACTCTATGCTCCTGTTCTCTTTTTGATTTTTGATCTGTCACTTTGATGTTTGATATTTGATTTTTGATTTTGAGCCACCCTTTGGTGGCGATAGGTTCGTCATATTGACTGATTTGATATCCTTTGGCTAAATCCGGATAAAAATAATGTTTCCGGTCGAATTTGGAAACAAGGTTAATATGGCAATTAAGCGCTCTCCCAATCAGGACAGTCCATTCGATCGCTTTTTGGTTGGGGACAGGCAGCGCCCCCGGCAGACCAAGGCAAACCGGACAGGTATTGGTGTTGGGTGGCTTACCAAAATAGTTTGCCGCACACTGACAAAACATTTTTGATTTAGTTTTCAACTCAACGTGAACTTCCAAACCGATAACGGGTTGATAGTCTATCATATTCGCCCTATAAGGCTTATGGATCCTATTGATAACGCTCGATTCCTTTTTTAATCACGCCGAAAAATTCCGTTTCTTGTTCAAACTGATGGGCTAAATTAAGAATCAGATCTTCACGGAAATAATTACCCATGATTTGCATTCCAATCGGTAATCCTTGACGATCCAAACCAATTGGCAGACTGATGGCTGGAATACCGGCGACCGAAGCCGGTTCGTTCAGTGCATCCATTATCTCCCCAAAAAAAGGATATTTTTCGAATTCACCGATTTTCAAAGCCGTCACTGGCGTATTTGGTCCGATAATTAAATCTACGTCGCGGAAAATAGCAAGAAAATTATTAATTACCAGGGTTCTGACTTTTTGCGCTCGCTTATAAAACGCATCATAATAACCATATGATAAAGAATATGTACCGAGCATCGTTCGTCTTTTGGCCTCGGCTCCAAAAAAATGACGACCATTGGCATAACGGACACCATCGTAGCGTGAAAGATTTGAGGAAACTTCCGACCGCTGTAACACGGTATAAACTGAAATGGCGTATTTTGGAGATAGGATTTTGACCGGTTTAATTTGATGACCGAGTTTTTTTAGAACCGTAATCGTCTGATTCAATCGTGATTTAATTTCGTTATCGACATTCTCAAAGTATGATTCGGCCAAACCAATGATAAAACGCTGCGGTGTGTCAAGATTTTTAACATAATCGGGGATGGCGGTATTGGTCGTGGTGGCGTCAAAACGATCTTTTCCCGCCAACAATCCGAGGAGATAGGCATTATCCTTGACCGTCAATGTCATCGGACCGGGGCAATCAAACGAAGAACCCATAGAAATCAATCCATAACGGGAAACTCTGCCATAGGTTGGTTTCAGTCCGACGACACCACACCAGGCGGCCGGGTGACGAATCGATCCTCCGGTATCCGAACCCATGGCGGCTGGTGTTAAATAAGCAGATAATGCAGCAGCCGATCCACCTGAAGAACCACCCGGATATCGGGTCAAATCCCAGGGGTTTTTTGTTAACATATAATCGGAAGTTTCGGTTGAGGCTCCGTGTGCCCAAGCATCCATATTTGTTTTACCCAGCAAAGAAAAACCGTTTTTCCAGAGTTTTTCGGTGACGGTCGACTCATATTGTGGAAGATAATCATCCAGCACTTTTGACGAAGCCGTGGTCCGAACGCTCTTGGTACAGTAGTTGTCTTTGACGGCAATCGGTAAACCCGATCGATCTCGATCAACTACGGTCATAAATGCTTTCAACTTTGGATCGTATTTTTTTATGCGTTGCAAAAAGTAGTGGAAAATTTCCTCGGTTTTTATCTTTTTTTCATCGACCAACGCCTTAAGTTCCAGTAGTGATTTTCCTAATACTTCCATAAAAGCTTCCGAATTATATAATGCGTTTCACCACAAAATATCCGTTTTTCTTTTGTTTTGTTCCGGATAAAGCCTCTTCCTGACTTAGTTGCCGCTCATTTATCTCACCATCGATAAAAGTAACGTTTTCCAAATTGGTCGTCTGATTGGTGGCGGCGACATTGTCTGTATTTAATTCGCTCAGATTTTTGACGTAGTTGACGGTTTCCGACAACTGTCGTCGGTATTTTTCAATCTCCTCATCCGCAAGATACAAATTGGCTAGCCTAGCCAGATGCAGGATCTCCTTTCTTGTTAATAGATAATTTTTCATCTCAGTATAACGATTATAACAGTTATGACAGTTATTTTTACGGTGAATTCACTCTCTTTCCACTACACAAACCGGCGTCTGTTCGTCGGCTTGTCCCATCGGGTTGTCGGCAAATATCTGTTCTATTAATTTGTTGTCTAATTTTGTCGAGTTACCCAACACGTTTCTTCCAATATCATTGGCATCGATTATCACTGATCCGAGATAATTTGAAGTTCTTTTAAATTTTATTCGCGAATCAACTTCCTTGCACACTTTCTGTGGATCTTTTGGTCCTAATTTAGCAGAAACATTTGAGGGATAAAGTGAATATTCTGTCGGCCCGTCAATGGCCGCCACTTCCCGGCCGGCAATCCGATAAAATAGGCCGCGGATTCCCAACGGCTTGGTCAATGCACTGATGACGGTTGCCGCAACAATCCTGATCAATCCCGCCTCCCTAATCGCCAGCTGCATCGTCCACGGGCTCCCCAAACCGATTCCGTAGGGGGTTCTTCGTACAAATCTATATAGTAGATTGGCCCAAAAGCCCGGCTTGATATCCCAAATAAAATATGACCGGCCCTGCGATATAGCAACAATTTTTTCCGACACAACCACAAAAAGCTTGGTTTTCTTCTGCTTAAATAAATTAATTAATTGAAGTGTATGATCGGCGATGATTTTGACATAATCGTCGCCCTTTTTAAAGACTTTGGTTTTTATCAGATGACGCCGATAAAATTTCCCATCAATCCTGATCGTCAGCGGCTTGACTTTCGGTTTTTCTTTGACCGATTGCCTAGAGAAAAAACATCTCAGCCACAACTCAACATTCAAAAATCTCCAAAACAGCATTGAATCATCGGTTTTGCCCTCAACAAATTTCAAAAATGCTTTTGTCACTTCCGCCTGACTCCAATATGGTCTTTGACCAAATGATTCGCTCATAAAAATCGAATAAATCCTATTTTTCATTTTCAAAAACCATTCCTTCTCCGGAGTGGTAAAGCCGATCTTGTTGCGCCGCTTTCTGACCTCCTCCGGCAGCAATCCTTTAGTCGCCTGACGCAATATATATTTATTCCACCCGTTCATGATTATCGCCGCGTCGTCCAGTGAAAAAATATACATTAGCAGATTAAAATCCAAAAATGGTACCCGTCCCTCAATTGAAAAACGCATGCTGTTGCGATCCTCATAACGCAAAAGCGATTGGAGGCTGTTGAGAAAAATATCCTCGATCAGTCTTTTCTTGAGGTTGTCGTTGGTGGTAGTGAATCTCTCCGACTTAAACTGATTAGCAAAACGTAAGTTAAGAAGCAAATCGACCGGAACGATTTCTTTCAAGCCAATTTTTATTTTGACTTTCTCCAACAGATATTTATAGACGATGTCGCGCGACTCCCAAACTTCTTTAAATAACTTTCGATATTGCATTTCTTTTTTCAGTTGATTAAGGTAAACAAAATAATAGGGCAAATATCCTGCCATCATCTCGTCTGATCCTTGTCCGTCCAAAAGCACCGTGACTTTCTTATGCGCCTCCCGCATCACTTGATACTGGGCATATGGACCGGTGCTGATAGTTGGCTCTTCCTGAATTCTTATAAAATCATCAAGATCATTAAAAAATTCATCCGGACTTGGTCTTACTTTATAGCTTTCTACCCTGACAAACTTTATAGCTTCATCTATATATTTTTCCTCGTTGTTGCTCTGCCCGGGAAAAATTGCGGAAAACGTTATTTGCTCTTTTCCAAGTGACCGAGCTTCTTTTTGATTCTCTCTTAACAACTGATTGGCGACTGCAGCTATGGTTGATGAATCCAGCCCGCCCGACAAACAAGTCCCCACCGGCACCTCCGAAACTAATCTAATCTTTACTGCCGCAACTAATTTCCTTCTAAACTGTTCAACATCATTCTCGCTGAGATTTTTCTTTTTACTTAAAGATATTTTTAATAAATCATTTTCAAGATTTGAATATTTTTTAACTTTGATATTTAGTTTTGATCTTTGATTTTGAATATTTGATATTGCGCTTGTCGCTGTCATCATTTCCCCCGGCAGCAAACGATAGATATTCTCAAAAAAAGTTTCTCTTTGGTCATCGTGGATTCGATATTTTAAGTACCGGTAAATAATCCGGTCATTGGGTTTTTTGTCGACTAGCCCGCTGTAGAAAAGCGGCTTGATCTCCGAAGAAAATAAAATTTTCAAAGAATCCTCCAATACAGAAAAATATAACGGCTTAATCCCAAACTGGTCGCGAGCAAGAATGAGCTTTTTATTTTTTTTATCATAAAGCGCAATCGCAAACATACCGTTGAGTCTTTCAAAACATTTTTCTCCCCATTGTTCATAACCATGCACAATAGTCTCAGTGTCTGACTTGGATGTAAATCGATGACCAAGTTTTTCCAGTTCGCCCCTCAAGTCAAGATAGTTATAAATTTCACCGTTGTATACCGTGACGGCCGATTTGTCTTCATTGTAAATTGGCTGGTCGCCCCCCTTAATATCAATAATCGCCAATCGCCGATTCAGAAGTGAGATATTATCTTCTTGAAAGATACCTTCACCATCGGGCCCGCGGTGAGATAATTGTTGGGAAAATTGTTTTAACAATCTATCATCTCTAAATCCATAGAAGCCGCCGATTCCACACATAAATAGTTAAATTAGTTAAAATCAGTTGAAACCAGTTAAAATTAAAAAAACTGATTTTGACTGATCTTAGCTGATTTAAACTGATTACATATTCCGTAGTATTCTGATTCTTTCTTCAATCGGCGGGTGAGTGCTGAAAAGATTGTTTATCCACGACGCACGAGCTGTTTTCTTAAAGGGACTGCTGATATAAAGATGCGCGGTTGATGGGGTAACATGCGTCAACCTCACAGGGTCGCGGGCGATTTTTTCCAGTGCGCGAGCCAGACCCAGCGGATATCGCGTCAGCAACGCGCCGCTGGCGTCGGCCAGATATTCACGCTTCCTTGACACCGCCAGCTGAATTAACGTTGCCGCAATCGGCATCAGAATTAAAACCGCAATAATCGCAATTAGCATCAGAGGGTTGCGTTTTTCTTCATCATCGCGCCTTCGCCCAAATCCTCCCCACCAGAAGCTGCGCATAATCCAATCTGATACGTAAGCTACGGTACCGACTAAAACCGCGACCAATGTTGACAACAGAATATCGTAATTCTGGACATGGGATAATTCATGGGCGATTACTCCTTCCAGTTCCACGCGCTCCAGTTTATCAAGCAATCCCGTCGTGACGCAAACCACAGCGTGTTTGGGATTGCGCCCCGTGGCAAAAGCGTTAGGAGACGGGTCGCCGATCACATAAATTTTTGGCATGGGCAGTCCGGCGGCGATCGTCAAGTTTTCGGTCACCGTATAGAGATCAAAGAACTGCTGTTTATCAGCCGGACGGGCGCGATTCATCCATAAAACAATTTTGTCGCTATAAAAATAGCTGCCTAAACTGGTCGCCAATGATAAACCCAATCCCAAAAGGAAATAACCGGGAGTATCGTATATTTTCCCCAGCAGATAGAAAAAACCGCCGAACAGAAAAACGAATACACCAATTAGAATAAAACTCCGCACCTTATTATTGGTAATCTCGCCATAAACTGTCATAGAAAAAACTGATCAAAACTTGACCTCCACCTTTTTTCTTTCTTCGTCGGTTGCCTGGAAGAATTCGAACGACCTAAACCCAAACATATTGGCGATCAGGTTGCTGGGAAAAACCTGGATCTTCGTATTATAATCCAGCACATTACTGTTGTAAAACTGCCGGGAATAAGCCACTTTGTCTTCGGTGTCACCCAGCTGTCTTTGCAGATCTTGAAAGTTGCTATTGGCTTGCAGCTGCGGATAAGCTTCAGCCACGGCAAACAGGCTTTTTAATGCGCCGGATAATTGGCTGTCGGCTTCGGCTTTTTCCTTGAGCGAACCGGCAGACATCAAAGCCGAGCGGGCTTTAGTAACGTTTTCAAACACCTCTCTTTCGTGTTTTGCGTAACCTTTCACCGTTTCCACCAAATTGGGGATTAAATCGGCCCGGCGTTTAAGCTGAACATCAATCCCCGATAAAGCCTCCTGAATTCTGGTCTTTAAAAGAACCAGGGCGTTATATGTGCCGACCAAAAACAGAATAAAAACAACCGCCAGTCCCAAAATAATTACAGAAGTACTCATAAAATAATAAATAATTATTAACATTAAAATTATATCATTTTTATGGCGATGCAAGCCTTGCATTTTCATTTATTTCTGATACGATTGTAAACAAGTAACATTTATAAAGAGGGGTAAATGGACAAAATTAAAAAGAAAATCGGAAAACATTTTGTCGATTTTATTGTCGGACTAGTCGTTTGCTTGGCCAGTTTGTCACTGATGGTTTTTTTGACTGCAAAACATATTTTGGGAATACGTTATCAAAAAATCAGTCAAGAGGCGCAGGGTGCAAAAAAGAGCAGCTCCAAAAAAGGCGATGATCTTTGGAAAATTTTCCCCAACAATCCCTATTCTAACCAAACTCCAATGTTCCCGACCGTACCAGCTAAACCCGCCGCCGAAGGCGATATCATTGAAAACGAACCCAATCAAACAAGCCGGGTTATCATCACCGGTAATAAATATGTCGTTAAGGAAGGTGATTATTTATGGTCGATCGCTCAGGCGGCCTATGGTGACGGGATGATGATGTATCGTATCATGCAGGCAAATAATTTAACCGATCCCAATCAAATTGAAGTCGGGACGACTTTAAAGTTGCCGCGCTAAAATGGCGCTTCTTTTGTATAATTTTTATTACCAGCGGGATTAGTACACCGGCAGTATGCCACCTTCCCAAGGTGGAGAAGGGGGTTCAATTCCCCTATCCCGCTCACGAGTGAATTGTCAAGACGTAAATAATACTTTTGGATCATTGCTTTCTGCCATTGTTCGGGTTCTATTTTAAGCTTTTCTTCTTCTATTTCATTTCGAGCATCTTTTATATATTCAAATGGTTTTAGCAGATTAAGACGTAATAATCCTGTATCAAAAACGGGTTCCTGGTCCAGTGTTGATAGGATAATTCTTTTTTGCTCACGACTGCCATTTTCAAACCAGTACAGGGCTCTTTTAGAAAAATTTAAAGTTTTTTCGGTATTATCCAATGAGAAAGCAACATTTTGACAGACTGTCTTAACTTTTTCTTCCAGAATGGAGATCTTTTTCTGTAGCTCCAGTTTTTTCTGTTTATAGTCCTGGTTACTAATGATTTCCTCATTTTTATTATCAGGACTTAAAAACTTATCAAAAAGATTTTGCAACATTTCTTTGCTGATCGTCAGTTCGCGTTTCATTGTTTCCTCAATTGTTAAACTTTGAACGCATTGGTTTTTTGTTGCTACTTTTATGTATTTCTTTCCCCACTCGATAAAATCATCCGGCAGAGTAATATTTGTTAATTCATCGGAAACTTGCTTCTCAAGATCCTTTTCCGTAATCGGTGTTTGTTTACAATTTCTGTCAATTTGTCTGGAACACCGGTAGTAAGTATAAATTCTGATCGGTACTTCCATTTTATTTTTACCTAGTTGACATCGGGGACAACTTTCATTGTGCTGTGGATTGAATTTTTGATGACAAGCAGGACAGATCATCCGCGGCTTGACCTGAGCGGTGATGGTTGCCGAACAGGGGCATTTAATCATTCCCCGGTAAATCGCCTCCTGGTGGCAGCTGCCTTTTTTACCGCGAAGTGCCAGGATTTTTTGGGCTTCTTCAAATTCGGCCAAAGTAATCATTGGTTTATGAATTCCCGGGTGGTATTCTTTCTGATAATAAAATTGTCCGGCATAAAAAATGTTGTGAAATAAATCATAAGTCTGGTTTCTGCTTAACGGTCTTCCACTCCGGTGTCTTAATCCCCACTGATCAGCGGCAATTTTATTGATTAAAGATGGCGTCATTTTGCCGGTTAATAATAAATCCCACATTTTCCGGACCAGGTGAAAACGTTTTTCATCAGGCAATATATCTTTTAAACCTTTGGGCTTGCTCATGTCGTTGATATAACCGATAGGTGCTAAAATCGGAGCAATGCCTTTTCTTACCTTGTCTTCCAAACCTCGCAAAACGCTTTTACTTAAATCGTTGCTAAACTGATTGGCCATGGCAAACTCAACATAT
>Ga0172375_10003277_pt1 | contig 24700 bp, 23 predicted proteins | sample LakKiv1m_FD_114537 | JGI IMG/M metagenome (GOLD analysis project Ga0172375, IMG submission 114537) | Freshwater microbial communities from Kabuno Bay, South-Kivu, Congo - kab_092012_11.1m | ecosystem: Environmental > Aquatic > Freshwater > Lake | place: Democratic Republic of the Congo...
AGTGCTTGTGATGGAGTCTCTTTTAACCAAACTAATTCTTCTTTTAGTTCTGTTATTTGCTTGTTTAAGCTAAAATAATTTACGTTTACTTTATTCCCAGCATATGCGGATATTTTTGTTTCCAAGCCAAGATTGTATACAAATCTCACCTGACCAAATATTTTGGACATGGAATTTTGTTGTTCTTTATTCGGAAATATCCTATATTTATATGCCTTTAACATCTATTTTTTTATATGTTCTATATATAAATATATAAAAATTTTATAAAATTGAATTTATTTGTAACTATTTTAAAAAATTTTCATATATTTGCAAAAGCAAACGCCAATTCATTCCATCTGCACTTCGTGACGAATGGGTTTTCTTGGCGAAAACTTTATAAATACGAAAAAAGATTATAAAAGTTATATATTTATAAAGAAAAACAAAAAGATGAATTCAACTTTTTTTTCAAATAATAAAGTAACCAAAGAAATTTCATTTCAAATCTCTGCAGCTACACCGTCATATCTTGAAGCTGTTAAAACTCCTGGAGATGCAATATGGAATTTTAATAATGAAAAAATTTTAAGCGTAGATTCTATTTATGGTTCAGAAACTATGACTGGAACCAGTCCTTATACAATAAAATTATATTCAGATTCTTTTAATAAAATGTCTATATTTGGAGTTTCAGATTTATTAAGCAATAACCTTGATTTATCTGAATTTCATAAATTAAAAAGTTTTTTTCTAAACAGCAATAAAAGCTTAACGTCTATAACAAATCCAGATTCGTCTGAAATAATAGAATATTATAACGTTTTTAATTGTGATTTACGAGAATTAGACTTAAGTCCTTTAAGTAATTTGGGAGGAAATATTGACATTCAATACAATCCAAGACTTACAGCCATTACACACCCAAATAGTTCACAGAATGTAATAGGGTATTATGCAAATAATTGTGATTTAACTGGAAATTTTGACATTTCTAACTTTAGTGGCCTTGGAGGATATTTTAATATTTCTTTCAACCCCAATTTAACAGGCATTACACTACCAAATACTTCACAAATATTTACATCTTTTGCGGTTACAGATTGTAATATAATAGGAAACTTAAATTTAAGTAACTTAAATAGGTTGGGCGGAGGCGTTTTTGCCCAAAATAATAGTAATTTAACAAGTGTAACTTTCCCAAACACGTCCGAATCAATTTTTGCACTTTATTTCATCAATTGTAATTTAACTGGAGAATTAGATTTAACTTCATTAAGTGGATTAAATGGTAATTTAAATTTTTCAGATAATCCAAATTTAACAAATATTAAAAATATATCTACAACAAATCCATTTAATACGTATATGTGTCAAAGTTGTAATTTAAAACATTTAGACTGTTCTAACTTAAGTGGGCTTGGAGGTAATTTTACAATATATAACAATCCAAATTTAACTGCTATAACATTACCAAATTCATCAAGAATTTTTAATTGGTTTCAAGTTAATAGTTGTGATTTAAGAGAGTTAGATTGTTCTATTTTGAGTGGGCTTGGTGGGACTTTTCAATGCGGAGGAAATGTAAATTTAACAGCTTTAACTTTTCCTAATACATCTGAAAGTTTCGATTCTATTTTAATTGACGGTTGTGCATATAAATATGTAGACTTAAGTCCTCTGATTGGAATAACTGGAACATCTAAAATGATTAATTTAAATGGTAGTTCTAATCTAACAGGAGTGACATTTCCCAATACTTCTGCATCGTTTTCTATGTTAAGTTGTGGCGCATGTTTGAATTTAAAAAATTTAGATTGTTCTAATTTAAGTGGGCTTGGTGGAAATTTTTACGCCAATAATTGTGTAGTATTATCTTCACTAACATTTCCTAACTCTTCAGAAGTATTTAGTTATATTAAACTTGACAGTTGTGCACAAATTGGATATGTAAACTTTTATCCTCTTTCTGCATCACCAAGCAATGATATTTTAATTGAATTACAAAGTAGTATATTTGATGCGGGTATAGTTAATCATACACTATATGATTTAGACCAAATAGGGTGGACTGGAGGAACTTTAAATATAGGTGGAACCAATGCTGCTCCAGACGGTTCATCTGGTGGATATGATGGTCTTACGGCCATTAATAACTTGACTGGTTCACCAAAAAACTGGTCTATTACACACAATTAAGCCTTTTTATAGTTGTATTTTGTCTTTATAAAATTATCAAAATAAGCTCCTGGAGAACTTGAGCTTATTAATCCTTGATATATAACATCTGGAACAGAAAAATATTTATATCTTCCCCCTTTAACAAACTCAATTATTAAAGCTTCGGTGGAATCATTATATTCCACCGATTTTATTCTTGATGATTTTAATTGCATAACCTTTTTATTATTAAATATGAAGCAATTTTAGATTTCCTTTAAACACCTGCTTCAAACTTGCTTTTTTTCCAGTAACATGGTCAACAATTAAATCACTTTTAAAAGTATAGGTCCTTCTTTTTTCTCCCCTGGAGCCAGTTCCAATTTGTCCCCTTCTATTTTCAACTTCTTTTTGGTTTTTATTAGAATCATATACTTCTTGAACTCTTCTCGTAAGCTCTTTAAGAGCAATTTCCCTGTTTTTAAGCTGACTCCTATCTTCATCACATCTAACTACCAACCCAGTTGGAATATGCTTTAAAACAACACAAGAATAGGTTCTATTACGGTTTTGTCCCCCAGGTCCAGTTCCATTTGTTGTTTTAACTTCAATATCACTGTCTTTAAGTTGGATTATTTTTTGCTGTCCTGGTTCCATAACAGCAACAGTAACTGAACTTGTATGAACTCTACCTTTTGATTCTGTGGGAGGAACACGGCTGAAAGTATGGCCGCCTACTTCAAATGAAAAGAATTTTTTTACGCCAGCACCGCTAAAGACATAAAGAAATATATCCTTCTCTCTCTTCTACGACAGAAAAAGAAAAGTTTTCTACTCTGGCCGCTTTCTTATAGACATCGGCCAAATCTTTTGCAAGAAGTTTGGAATCCATTCCACCTTCTGCACTTCTGATTTCTACAACAATTTTTTCCATATGTCTTTAAATTTGCTATAAATATACGAAATTTTTTCTTAAAAGATATAGTTTTTTGCCCTATTTATAAAAAATATTTTTATTATGGAAGAATTAAAGAAATTTATTCAGGAAGAAATTCAAAGATTTCATAAAATAACTTTGCTTGAAGGGGCAAAAAAACAAATACAAAAAGAACTTAATCTTTTAAAAGAGAATGAAGAAGTAGAAGATATGGTAATTCCCGATTATGAGAATGATTGCTTTATAGAAGATAAACCAAGAGGTGGTTATGATGTATCATGCTCTGGAAAATTCTTAGGAAATTTTGAAGATATGGATTTAAGTTTGCAGGCAGTTGAAAGATGGATGCAAGAACACAAGTTTTATCCTACAATATGGTTTTTTTCTGACCATGGAAATTATTGGCCTATTGATTCTCAAGGTAACGAATTAAAAGAAACAAAAGACGTAAAAGCAATGTATAGGAACGCTGGTATGGAACCACCACATCCAGGAAAAGGAATTCACACAAAAAAATTCCACAAATGTGTAACTTCAGTTGGAGAGAAAGGCGGAAAAAATCCTTATGCTATATGTATGTCTAGCATGGGAAAAGATAAAGCAGTAAAAGCATCACATAGAACTGATGAAAATACCATCACCCAAATAGACCAGAAAGAAAATCTTGAATATTTCTTATCATTTAATAATGAAACTGTTTATTGGAAATGGATAAATGGAGAGATAGATGATAATGGTGCAATCACAATTATGCGTGATATTGAAGGTATGGAATATGACCCCAGCATCAATTATAAAGAAAAATATTCTGGAGATACAATTTCTTAAAATAAAAAAAGGTTACAAAAAAAAACAATTTTTTAATATTTATAAAAAAAAATTATGGCAATAAGAAAACAGTTTATTTTTCATGTTACAGGAAAATCAACCCCTCCGATACCACCATTAGGAGTAACATATTATGCATCTTTTGATAATGACCAGACTTTATATGCTATTGACAATAAAGGAATAAAGACTAAATGGTCCGAAAGTAACATTATACTACCTCAAACAGTATTTTCAGGAACACTCATTGATGAAGACAAACTTATTCTTAGTAGTGTTCCTGTTGAGAATAATTCTATCATTTCAAGTAAAATAACAAATGCCACAGCAGTTGCTTTAAGTTCAAGTGTTGCTGATATTGCCCTTGGTGATGGATTTGCTTATTCTCATATATCTACTGGTGGAATATTCAAAACAATATCGGATACTATTATAGATATAACAAATAATATTGTATCTTCATTGAAATTGTATTCAGAAACAGAAACAATAAACCAAACTTCAAATTACACATTAGAAATAAAAGCAGAAGCAAACGATACAACAAAAGCAATTGATTATACCGCACAGATTGTAAGAACTTTAACTAATATAAGTGGAGCAGATTCAAGACAATATACTGACATAGATTTAACTTTAAAATATGGTAATATAGATTTATCTACATCATTTACCCCTGGTGACATTATTAGAATAGTTGATAGTTATGCTGGTACTTTTGATGCCGAAGTTGATAGCGTTAATATAACAGTAGCACAAGACCAAATCATACATATTGCTTTTGATGCTGTACCAGATGCTGGAACTTGGCAAATATCGTTAGCTCATCAAGGTAGCGCTGCTATATTATGTAATCAAGTTATAAAGAACAAAGAACATCTCAATCCACAAGCATTAACATTTGATGCTGATGCTGGAGCTATTCAAACATATCTACAGACTACTTATGAAAATTTATATACAGTAACAGGTAATTACACTGATGGTTTTGATGTTACTTGTGTCGGAAATAGTTTTAACTATACTATAGATAGAAATTTTAAGATTTGTAAAAATGGTTTAACATCATCAAGTAGCCCAGTAACAACAACTTCAACAGAAATACAACCTTATTTAGGCAATGATACACTTGTAGTTCTTACACAAGAGATAGGTCAAGATTTAACAAATATATTAGCAGTTTATAATTTAACAACAGAACCATTGCCAATATTCGAAGGTGAAATTGGTGTTAAAATACAAGTGGAAAATTTAGTAATGCCATTTACATTGTCTTAAAAGACTCTTCAAAATAGATACGAAATATCTTCCTACAGACATAAATAGTCAAAAAAAATCCCAACCTTTGCGGAGATTGGGAAAAATTTTAAAACCCTGAGATTACAGGTTTAGTGAGCCATCTTTCGAGGGATTATTAGTTCCCCGTCTTATCCACATATCTTGTGACATGTATCAGCTCAGTCTCGATTGGTTAGACCAATCACTCCTCTCGTTATGTGCTACTCTGCCGTTACTCAATCACCACAAGGATGGCCGTCCCTACTATAACCTTTCGTAACAATCCGATGTTGCCTTGCGAGCCACACCGTCCCCAGTTCACCTTGCGGTGCCAGGGTCTGAGAGACCTTTCATTAAGTGTTTCCACGCACACAACGCCAGCGGAACTTTTACTTTCATTAATTGTTTTCTTTAATAGAAGAAATTATCTGATAGTGCTTTTGATTGAAGATGTGCCGCTGGAACAGCTTCGTCTCTTTTGAAGACAAAATACCATACACCTTCTGCGCCCTTTTGCATCGGTACGCTCTCCCCTCCGCCGCCCTGCTTACCTTACGATAAGTGAGAACTCCAAAGACAAGTAGAACACGCTCTAAAGCTTGCTAGACTTTGAACATTATTCCTTGGTTTTTCCTATTGTCTCTTTCGAAACTCAATCGCCTCAAGCACTAAATCGGAGACGATATTCCACTCAGCGGTTGCCCCTGCAGAATGTACTAGCCTATTGTATGCCTGACCTCCAAAAGTTGCCCCTTGAAGGCGGCGAGTTATCAAGCCTCGCCTTTATCCTGGTCTCCCAGTTTATTTTCCCACCCCTTTCGAGATGGACATGACCACCCGTAGATGGCCAGAGACAGCACACTGCCTCAAATATTTTTCAGTATTTTAAAGAACGTTTTGTAAACTTATACGCAAATATATAAAAAAAGTTACAAGAATCCAAATGTTTTTTTATTTTTTTTTCACTTTAATTGAAAATTCTTTGTAAACCATTCCTACCGAGTTCGTTACTCCCAGGGAGGTATTTTCACAACTTGCGTTTGTACTGCCTCCAAACGCTTACGGAGACAATTTACGCTTTGCGAACATCAAACCTTCAACAATCTTTTGGGAAACCAATTCATTTCACGTTGGACATCACACCAACATTACTTTACTCTGATTTTTATCCCCTCAGATTAGTGATGTATCTTAGAAGAGTTGCATAGTCAAAGCTGAAACATATTACATTTTCAATTTAAGTGCGAAGAGCTTCCTTTCTGCTCATCACGGAATCATACGCAACCTCACTTTCCTCACACACTTTGACAGGCGATTGCACCTGACCTTTTTTAACAACTCTAAGACGCAACCAGGTGCTCAACCATTTACCCTTGCTTCATTCCTGACCTGGGGGAGTTCGTAGGAGCTGCCTGTTGCGCTTTATCTTATTTCAATAATAAAAGAACTTTTGCTAATGTAAATAGAAAAAAAATTTCATTTACACATACTGATACGAAAAAAATAAAAAAAGGTTACAGGAAACAAACAAATTTTTCAATATTTATTATAAACGTTTTAATAATGAAAGAAAAACTAAGAACAATAATAAAAGAAACAGTTTCAAAAATTGTTGAAACATACGAAGATGATTATTTAAGTTCATTTGACATTGAAGATATTCCAGAGATGCAACCTGGCAGCGCTGCGCACCAAGCGTTTTTAAAAGACCTCGAATCAGAACCTACAATGGGAAGATATAAAGAACCATCAGAAAAAGAGTTAAAAAACATTATTCAAGGTCTTCGTCAAGCAAATCTTGATTTGCCAAGTGACCAGGAACTTGTTCATCAGGCCGAAGAGATGCTTAATAGAACACTTACACAACCAGAGTTGGAAAAAATAAATAGAACCAAACAAAGAATGGAAAAAATTGCAGGTATAGGTTCTTTTAATGAACCAAATTAAGAAATAACATGTTGGGAAATTTTGTAGCGATAACGGGATTCGAACCCATAGCCTTTTCCTTATGAGAGAACTGCGCCGCCAGTTGCGCTATATCGCTATTTAAATAATGGTGCGTGAGAGCCTCCTACTCTCGTAACCTCACTGCCTTTCACAGATAGTAGGTCTCGGAACTTCACAACGAAAGCAATTGCAATTTCAACCCAGGTGCTACTTTTTTACGAAATGAGCACTTTGATTTATACTTGCCAACAACTCATTGCCTTTGCTGATTCACTACTGAACCGTTAATTACAGCTGTCTTATGCACCGCACCACTTGCTTAAGAACAATTCGTGCACAAATCATTAATAAGCGAGGGAAACATTTGTCCACTTGCAAGATGGACTTTTGGAACCTTTGAGCGGAAGACGGGTCTCGAACCCGCAACCCCGACCTTGGAAGGGTCGTGCTCTACCAATTGAGCTACTTCCGCATTAAGTGGTTTTGTATTAACCCCTGACCACCAACAGTGCCAACATACGATTTGGACGGAGTGTGCAACGGCTCTGACCCCGTTTATGCCTTACCGCATCTTTGTTCCCTTGTACTTCGGGCTTCTGAGCGATAGATGGGACTCGAACCCACGACCCTAACCTTGGCAAGGTTATGCTCTACCAACTGAGCTACTATCGCATAAAAAAAATTAGGGAAATCTCGAATTAAGCGTTTTTCTATTTCTGCCCCATTTAGCCACTCTGGAACCCCCCGAATTTCTTTTTATTTGTCGAGGGGGATGGATTCGAACCATCGTAGACTTGCGTCAGCAGATTCCCAATCGAAGTAACTTAATTTGTTACCACTAATTTAATTTTTAACCAAGTTACGTTATCTTTCAATAAGAGGATTTACTTAGCATACTGTGGAGCGTAAGGGAGTCGAACCCTTGACCCCCTGCGTGCAAGGCAGGTGCTCTGGCCATCTGAGCTAACGCCCCAGTATTTCCTATTAACTCTTACTGCACTAATTTGCGCAGGTAAACAGAACTTCGGAAAAGTCCTTGACTTGTTCAGTTAGTCGGGGTGGTGAGACTCGAACTCACGACCCCCTGCTCCCAAAGCAGGTACGCTAGCCAACTGCGCTACACCCCGATTATTTTGTGGAGACGACGGGAGTCGAACCCGCATCCTCCTGTCTGCCAGACAGACGCTGTGCCATTTCAGCTTAGCCCCCAAAAAATAGGGAAAGTTTACAAGAGTATTGTTTACGTGCTCTACCGACTGAGCTATTTCCCCATTGTTTTCTTTAATTGTGGGGAAAGCAGGACTCGAACCTACGACAACGGCATTATGATTGCGAAGTAACTCTCGTTGTTGCCACTATTTTATCTTAAATATTTTAAAAAATTAGGGAATTCTTCGCAGAATCTTTTTTTAAGCGTTCTAGCCAGTTGAACTATCCCCGCATGCTTTTTTTATTTGAGCGGGGAGCAGGATTCGAACCTACAACCTCTGTCTTGGAAGGACGATGAAATTCTACATTTTGCCACTAATTTCCTTGTCGAGATGAGAAGACTCGAACTTCCAGCCCCTTGCACCCCATGCAAGTGCGCTATCCAATTGTGCTACATCTCGTTTTGTCAGGGTAGTGGGATTCGAACCCACGAACACTTGCGTCCAAGGCAAGCCCATATAACCATCTGTGGAACACCCTGTTATAATTTCAATTTTCACTGGTAGCGGGAGGGGGACTCGAACCCCCGTAATTGAGTTTATGAGGCTCAGCTGGAACCATCTCCAGACCACCCCGCAATATTGTCGGCAGGGAGGGATTCGAACCCCCACGTCCCGAAGGAATCAGATTTACAGTCTGACGAGCCAGCCAGTTGCTCAACCTACCGATTCGAAGCAGCCCAAGGGCAGTCTATCCCACGGTGTTTTTTAACGCTATATTAAGACGACTTACGTTTATCCATGTTGTTATTCACAACAACTGCGTTCATATGCGGCTGCTCGGATTTCATATTTGTGAGAACAGAAGGATTCGAACCTCCAATGCCGTAAAGCCACAGGGTTACAGCCTGCTAGACAACCAACTGTCCAATGTTCTCAATTAAATCAGGGTAAAAGCGAATGAGCGTTTTTTTTTGAATTTCTTCCCCTTGTTTTTCTAATTTTAATTTGTGGGGAAGGCTGGACTCGAACCAACAACATTTAGTTTTACAGACTATTATTCTACCGAAGTAACCCGTTCTGTTGCCACTGATTTGTGGAGGATGTCGTATTCGAAACGACCTGATTTTCTCGGTGCAAGCGAGATGGCCAGCCCTAGCAGCCCCAGCCCCCATTCGGGATTATAAAAATCCCATAAGTTCTAATTTATCAATTTCAATATCATTTCTTTTTACTTTCTTTCTCAGTATTGTGTTATCAAAATCTAAGAGGAACGATTCTGGAATTTTAATTCCTTTCTCATAAAATTGTTCCAAAACTTCATCTTTTGTGAAACTGCATTCTACTATTCCATCAGTCCACTGGTCTAACCATAATCCCCAGGATTTTTTTCCGATTATCACACCTCTTAATATATTTGGGTGACAACTTTTAAGGAAGTGCATTTTGATTTCACCATTTTCAAATTTTCTGAACCCAAACTTTCCATCATCTGAATTAATATCAAATTCAACTTTTACTTCTGACCCACAAAATGTAAGAATTCCACTTCTGTAAGACATTAAAAAAAATGTAAAAATTTCATTGAACTTTTCAGAGTATCGTTGAAGCCTTCTATGATTTCTGCTTCCTGATTTCTTTTTTGTTTCTTCAATTTTTTGTAATCTTCTTTGAATTAAATCGCTTTTCGCATGATTGTTCCCTCCATTTATTTAATTATTAATATTGTAACGCCCTGGCAGCTATCTCGCCTCTGCTTTAAAAATATTGATACTGTTCGGAACAACGTATGGCCTTAACCCCTCAAACCGTGAGATAACAAGGGGACTCTCGCTCCGATTCCCATGCCGATACATGGTAGTTATTCCCACTGGCTCCCATTGCCAGTATCCAATTTATTTTAATTTTCTACCTTTTCCCCATCCATCTTTTATGAAAATTTCTAAATTTTCTTTTTTTATTTTTTTATTTATACCATCCTTAAAAACCCAACAAGTTCCATACTGAGAATTTTCACTTCCAACACCTCTATTCTTCATTTTATCTGATATTAATTTTTTAGTTTTTTCAGTATGAATCTTGCCATCAAAAGTATTATATCCAATCTTTCTGTTTATATGTGAATTTTTCATGTTTTTAGATACAATTTCTTTATGCTTTTTTCTAAATTCTTCATCGTTTTTTAACTTTTCGGCAAAAGCTTTACCTCCACAAACAGAACGATGTTTTTGTTGTTCTTCACTTATAAATCCACCACATCCTCCAATCATAAGATTTATACATTCATCTTTTGCAATTTCATTTAGATTTACAATTTCTTGTTCACGTTTAATAAGAGAAATTCTATCTGGTAAAAATTCTATTATTTCTAATTTGTGATTTAACTTTCCATATTTATTAATAGAATGTTTTAATCTTCTTCCAGCCCCCATATACCCATCTTCTAAATTATTAGTAGAATGCATTCCAAAATAATATCTGTTTGTCAAAACATTTGTCGTTTTGTAAATAAAGTGAAATTTTTTTTCTCTATTGTTTTTCATATTTCTATTTTTCTATAAATATGAAAAAAACAAAAAACGACTATGGCGGTGTGTACGGGACTCGAACCCGTGACCCTATGCGTGACAGGCATATATTCTAGCCAGCTGAACTAACACACCGTAATCACACCTACTAACTTTGCTGACACCAGGAATCGAACCTGGAACCTTGGGGTCTTAAACGCAATGCTGCTCCCCACGCTCTACCGATTGAGCTACACCCGCTGCTTTCAGTGTGTCCTACTAAACCTTTTTACTCGTTGATTACTCCCACACATTTCATATACTCTTCACTTTGCAACCTGTTTGGCACTTCCCCAACTCAATGTTTTTATAGCCTTGCGTTTGTTATTGCATCATTACTAACCATACTTCCTGTATGCTTTCACTTCCCTTTCATTAGATTTTTCAGAATCTTTTTGAAATCTTTTTTTCCAACATGTCAAAGAACATTATTCTGCGGTCCAAGAGGGATTCGAACCCTCGTTTTTGATGGGAGACGGCCAAAATCCCCTGCCGAAGGAGCTTATTAGACCATATTTTAAAGAACGTATAAAAACAAACAACCCGAATCTTTTTTTGGGATTCGGGTTGTTTGTTCCTTTAAATTTTTACCTTACAATAATTAACTTAAGGTTTAAGCACAAGCATACCCGTCCCACATCCATAATCCGCATCACTTGCGAATGGATAACCGCCCATCGGAGCAGTTTCTGTTTGACGATATGTTAAATTGCGTTTCATCCTTATGCTATTTTTAAGTAAATATTCCAAAAAAAAGTTTTTTCAATATCTTCTACGGCAAAGTTACAAAAAAAGTTTCATTAAATACAAGTTTTTTTTTGTTTTTTTTAAAAAAAACTTTTAATTGATTGATTTCCAGATATAATTTTTAGCAAAAATTATTTTGCTTTATCATCTAATTTCATAAACATTTTTAAATCTCTTTTGAATTCTTCAGAAAAAGTGCTATATGTCCAAATCAATTTCTGAACACTTTCATTAGTTATGAACTCACCATTTGAAGCATCTTTTTTCTTCCATTAGTTTTTTAGTATCCTTCGATATTCTTCTTATTATATCATGATAACGCACCAGTTGTTTTGTGTGAACTACCCACCCACGGCAAAGCCGATGGGTGGGTTTTACGCTCCGTTTTATAAAAAACTTTTTCATAATAAAAAAAAGAAGGGAGAAAATTCCCCCTTATTCTAATATATTTCTACAGGTTCCAAAAACTTTTCACTGAATTTTGACGTATCCAATTCTTCTGTATTAAAACCCACAGTTTTTCTTTTTGCCATTGAAGATTGTTCAGCGGCATATTTTGAAATATTTTGAATATCTTCTTTCATTTTTCTTTTAACTTCTTTAATAAGTTCCACATTCACTTCTCTTTCTTCGCTTACGGCAAAAGAGGCAGATGCCTGTGACAACTCTTTAATTTCTGCTCCAGACATATTATTAACACAAGGATACAATTCTTCTCTTATTTTCTTGCCAATTTTTGTTGTAGCACGATTCTTATCATTGAATAGGATTTCATCAAAATAAATTTCTGCACACTTAAGAGCATAAGCTCCGCTAAGATTTCCGAACTCAATAATTTTATCAACCCTACCAGGTCTTTTAAGAATTCTTGGTTCAATTCTGTCTGGGTGATTTGTTGTCATAATCACATAAGAACCTTGGGTGTTCTTTGGAAGGTCAACCCCATCAAGAAAGTTTAACAATGCAGAATTTGCATTTGACAATGTTGCTTCAGCATCTTCGAGAACAACGACAGTGCTTACATTATGTGCTGCGCATTTTGCTAAATGTTGTGCAGCATCAGAAATATTGGTTGAAAATGCGATACACTTATCATGTTCAAATTTTTTGGAAACTTTAATCGCCAAACTGGTTTTTCCTGTTCCTGGAGGTCCTACCATTAAAGCTTTTCTCACGCCAGCCATTCCAAATCTTGTAAATAACGATACGTGACCAAAATAGTAATTAATGTCTTTAATGAGAATGTCTGTAGATGGATGAACTATGGGAGTTTCCTGTAAATCATCAAGTTTTTTGTAAACAATACTACCAGTCAACCCATCACTAAAAATTCTGTAAATTCCGTTTTTTAGTCTTGCATTTTTCTTCTTTTCCTGTTTAATCATTTTCAGGAAATTCAACCAAATTGGTTTCTCCGCAGAGTACATTCCTTCTACTGAACGAGCTTTTCCGCCACCACTTATCCATTTTGCATAATACATAAATGTACCGTCAGAAAAATGAACCTTAAACAAACCAGTGGTATCAGAAATTTGAATGTTGAATTTATTTGTCTTCACCAGGGAAACCCCAAGTGAATAATTGGTTATCATTTCAGATTGTATTCTTTCTATATCAGTAATATGGAAAGATTTTTTGCCATATTTCTTGGCTTCGTATTTTAATTTGTTTAACATTGAAATGTCATAAGAATCAGAATATTCAACGATAACAAATTCGCAAATTTCTTTCAGCAATTCGGGATTTATTAAGTTATCCTTCCACAACTCTTCAACCTTTTTTTCAATCGCCTGCTTTTTTTCAATGGTTAAATCTGACTCTTTTTTGTAAAGATAATCTCTGATTTTATCTTTTTTGTACCTAATTAACAGTTCTTTGTAAATAGTTTTTCTCAGTGTACTCATTCTTTATGTTTTAATGATTAATAATTTATTATACTGTACTATGGAAATTGAATAAGGATATTTTATATCCTCTGATGTTAGAAATCCTACTATAGACTCTTCCAGATTCTTTATCCATTACGGTATAAAGTTCTGTTTGTGTTGCTGACATAAAACACTCTACGCCTTGCTCAATTGCATGTTTTATTTTGTCACCATCATCCGTATCAAGAACTATTATCTTTCCGCAAATAGCCCTTTTGTCTCTGTCCCAGTAAATATCAATAATCATGAATGCTGGGTCTCTTTCTTCGTCAACAACGGTGTCGCCTTTAACCTTTTTCCCGTCTTCATATTCAACGATTGTAGGCATAACCAAAAAGCCCTCATTGAGTTCCCCTAATGCGAGCCCTTGGTCAACGTAATCTATTTTAAATTGTTCGATTGCTGCTAAAATGTTTTCCTCATCGAGAAATGTATGTTCTGCGGCTCTTATCTTTTCAAATTCACCTTCAAGTACATATTCTTGTGGGTCTATCACTACTAATTTTGACATATTTTTAGTTTAAAAGTTTCTTGTTCAAATCAGTAGGAAGAATAAGTTTGCAGCTGTCGTTTTCAATTACAACAGTAACTGAAGTAGTAGATTTGGTAGCTACGGAGAGGTTTACATAGTTCATGGTTTTTGAGCCATCTACATTGTCAGTAACACTTTTCAGTTCAAGTTTTGACATATTTGTAAACTTTTCTTCGTAGAATGCCTTAATTTTTTCTGTTCCGAACTTTTCAACACTTTCAGAAGCAGTAAACTTCACCATCATATCATATTTTCCAGTCTTTCTGAGAGACTGCATGAAAGACATGAAATCTGAACCATAAATGAAAGCTGGATTTGAAAATGCTGTTTCAACCGACTTTGTTTCAACCGAACTGGTTGATGTAGTATCAACTTTGTTTACAGTCATTTCTTTTTTTTCAGTGTTTGTGCAACCTACTATGACTGCAAAAATAGCAATAAAAATAATAAAAACAAACTTTTTCATAATATTTCTTTTTTTTCGTTTCTACTAAAGTATACGTAAAAACATTAAAAAAGTTTCATTTTACAGTACAATTCTTACTCCAAAAATCAACAGAATTTAGATATTTTTCTTTATCTAATGGAACACCAGAACCCCCTTCTTTTACTCCCAGAGCATTTCTTATCATTGTTTCTGGCTTCATAGGTTCTTCTGTTGAGTAAGATTGACCAAGTATTGCTACGACTCCATAATCAAAATCAACTCCTTCAAATTCATATTTAAAAGCATCCAATTTTTTAAGACCCTCTCTGTCTTCTTTGGTTAAAACAGAACCATGGTCATTTTCATAAGTATTAATCTTATTTTCCAAATCAGCCCTCCATTCTTTTTCAATTTGTTCTTTGCTATAAAGTATGAGCATTAACCATTCTGCTTTTGGTTTTCCAAGAGGAAGTTCAAGCCACCTTGAAAAAACTGGAAGTTCACTATCTCTCCTGGCAGAATATCCACTACGAATATATTGATAATTTTCAAGTGTTATTGGCAAAGAACCAATCCTGGCATCAGTGAAGTTTTTGATAGCAATTAACTTGCAGAAAGGGGCATAGCCTTCATGCACTACAACTTCTGGGAGTAACATATTTATTTGTTCTCCTTTTTTACAAGTGTCCAAATCAATCCAACTCAAATCTTCATTGATTGCCTTTTCAAATTCCTCGACAGTCATATCTAGGATTTTAGTGCCCCCAAACTTAGAGTCAAAATGTCTTTTTCCGAAGTTTGTTATCTTAATTTTCATAAAATTCTTCTCTGCGGAAACCCACCCATCCTTTGGTGGGTGGGAGGAGCAGAGTTCTATTTTGTAAATATACGAAAAATACTTAAGAATGTTTCAAGAAGTTCAAAATTTTATTTTTTTTTGTATATTTATAGAAAATAAGAATAATGCTGCAATAAACATAGCTCGAAGGAGCAAACGTCCCATCTCGAATGGAAACTTTCTTGATGGGCAGGGCGAAGTCAACCGCCCAATCGCATGTAAATTATCTTTGCCACTATCGGCTTAGGTGTCTTGTAAGCCCACCCATCAGCTCTGCTGTGGGTGGGTGGTTGACAAAATGTTTTTTAATAATATACGAAAAAAAACGAAATTTGTTGCAATAAAAAGCCCGCTGTTCTGCGGGGCTTTATTTTAATCTATTATGTAAACCAGTTCTTTGTTATGCTCTGCTACATACTGCGGTTCCCTAAACAGGTTAGGTCCTGGGTGTTGTGTCATATCTGATACAAAAATTTCCACTTTTCTCCCAGCTGAGTTCTGAGCAATACAATACCAACCATCACCAATTCTTCTTGCACTTGTTAATGCAATAAGTTGATAATTACTACCTCTTTCACATTCAAAAAATACATCTCCTTTTCTAATGTTTTTTACTTGTAAATAAATGTCGTTCCAGTCTTCGCCTAAGTTAAAATCTTTTGGCCTCAAAAGTTTAATTCCGTGTTCCATAACTATTAAAGTTTTATTTCTAATAAATAGTTACAGATTTGAGAAATGGCTAGGTTTTAAGAAGATTTTTTAAAAAAAAACGAATTTTATTTACTTGACTTTCAACACTCTGGCTGGTCTATCAACCATCCTGTGAACATCCCAATATTTTGGCATAAATTTAGGCCTCATATTGTCTAAGAAATCAAGTCTCCACATCTCAACAAACTTCTGTATGTTGGTCACTTTTGATATGACTTCTCTACCATGATTACTGTGAAATTCATTGTGATGCTTTTGACTTGTTTTTGACAAGTCTTCTATTTCTTCCATTGGAACAATACCCATTTCTCCATACCCAAGGATTAATGATATTTTGTTAAGAAGCTCTTTCTTTCTTAATTCTGGCATGACTTCACGATTTAATGTGTAAGCTTTACAAAGTTTTATCGCTTTAGCAAAATCTGTATGAGAATTACATAAAGGAACTCCATATTGTTCAGATATTTTTTCTTTTAAACTTGATGCATATACATTTTCATATTCATCATGACATTCTCTGCAAATACAGACCACATCATGACTGGTTGCAACCTTCAATTTGTTTGGGAAGTGTTTTTTATATAAAGAAGGAACTATATGATGCTTTGTTAATCTTTCCAATTCTTCGGTGCCGCAAACCACGCACTTGTTTTGCTTTTGAGTTAAAGCAAATTCATCTCCGTGCCATCCAATTCCATTTGGCTCAAAGTTTAATTTTATAGTCGGGGGATTTTCAGAAATAACCTCTGCCAAATCTCTAAGTAAATACCAATTTGCTTTTTTTGTGGTACACCTAAACATTTCAAATCCTTGCGGGTGAAGTACCAGCCAGTTCCCATATATTATATTTACCCTTTTAGTAGTTTTCTGCATAATTAAACAATATATAAATTAATACGAAAAAAACAAAAACAAGTTTTATTTTTCTTCTTTAGGGAACGAACTTCCTTTGCCTGCTGGTACAGCTTGTGCTTGAAAATTTCCAATCTGTATTTGATTGGCTTCATCGAAAACTCCTCTTGTAATCACTCTTTTACTAGCAGTAAACTCTCTAATAACACCCTTGATTTGAAATGGATGCTCTAGTGGTTTCCAGTTTTGAATATGTTTTGAACTTTCTGGAAGTGATTTGAATGCTAATGTAATATGCTGATATTCATTATCAGAAAAATATTCTCCAGAGACTCCAAGTGCAATTGCACCATCTGAAACCCCAACAGTTTCAATGTTTAGAACAACTTCTTTGTTCAAATCTTTTTTAAACCCAAGAGAAAGTTCTCCCAGTTTTATTGTCATGTGATAATCTAATGTTCCATCTTTAAATGCTGGCCTTATGAAGTTTTCTGGAATCATGCCTTGTTCTTGTAGTGAATCAAAAACTTCATTTATCTTTTTTTTTTCACTTTCATCTTCAATCGAAACAGCCGTAAAAGCAACTGCTGGCTTTACTTGTTTTAACATTTTTTCCACCTCTTCTTTTATTAATCTTTTGATTAAAAAATATCCTTCATTAAATGTTCCGTAATTCTCTATTGCTCTTAGAATAGTATCATTTTTAAATAAATCGTAAACGAAGTTAAATTTTCTGGTTTCTTTATATACTCCACCACCCCCAGGTAATTGAGTATATGGTTTTCCTTTGGGGAAATCCTTAAACATAACTCTATAAAGATAATAATCTTTTACGAAAATATAATTCTTCGTCTTGTCATTTTTTTTGGGGTCATGTGTTTTAAGCCACTCTTTTTGTTCATCATTTAGCTTATTAACTTTAAACACCTCTGCCTTATCATCAAATCCGACAAACCTGGTGTCTGCATACTCATACGCTACACTCAAAATATATAAATCGTTTCCTCTTTTATAGAGAGCAAAACCCTTGTTGGCCATAAATACAATTTCCTATAAATATTAACAAAAAAGGAAATTTTCATCCCCTTTCTTCTTTTTTCTTATTCACACTAATACTGAATAAAGATTTGATTCCGCCAAATATCATCCTTATGGGAATCCATATGGGGGCAGTGAGAACTACCCACTTTAAAACAAAGAAAATAAAATATCCAATCGCTGGAACTAAAAGGCAATAATAAAGCCATCCTTGGCTAAACACATCAATATCATATTGAAATGCGCCCCACAAAAGCTGTAAATAGTAAAACTCTAAAAGGTTGTCTTAATCATATTTTTCCATGAAAAACTTTAACAAAAGATAAGATGCATAACATACAAAACTGCTTGCGAATCCATAGCATATATTATACAAATCACTCCATTGAAGGATTAAAAACAATCCCTGGTGCCACATATCCGCTGCCCTTATAATCAATCCAACCCAAAACCCAGTACATTGTGGGCACTTCAATAATTTTCCCAACTTTGGATGTATAGCATTAGCTTTTTCTCGTATTTGTTTAAATATATACGAGATAGTTATAATGAAGGTCAAACCCAAACATGATAGAAAAAATAGTGCTAATTCCATAATATAAAATAAAAAGCCACCCCCATCTACTGAATATATTCAGGACAGGAGGGGCGTTACACAAATTCTTAAAGCTGGAGTCCCTCCAGCGCCAGTTACTGTCCTCCACAGCAATGTGCAACTGGTCTCAAAAAATATTTTATCGTTACCATAATAAATGTTTTATTTCCCATAAATATAATCAAAAATAAAAAAAAGTAAACTTTAAAAGTCTTTTTATTTTAAAAAAAATAACTATTTATATAAAACTGAAATGTCAATACTATGAAAAAGTCAGAATTAAAAAACATCATTTTACAAGAAGCCATATATATTAAAAATCTTGTTCAAGAAAAGAAAAAAATTGAAGAAGCATTAAAAAAGCTTGAAAAAGAAACTCCTTTTGAAGAAGATGAAAAGGAAATGGATGAAACAACTGGAAAAGGCCAGGGGGTAAATCGCAGGGCTTCTCATAAGGGTGAAATAGGAGCAACACTAAAAAAAGAAGAAGAATTAGAAGAAATAAGTGGACTTAGCCAAACAGTTTCTCATCAAGTTGGCAAAGATACAACAAACCCAGTATATAAAAGCAGGAAAAAAAGAGGTTATGTAAAAGAAGAACAGGTTGTAAGAGATTTTGTAAAAAAATTGCTCTATGAATCTTATAAAATAGAAAAATAAAGAAAAACCCGAATTTCGGGTTTTTTTATGCCATTAATTTTTCAAAAAGATACTTTATCCCTTTTGTTGCAGGTTCCACAATAAAAAGTTAAAAAAAAGCACTATTTATATAAAAACTCAAAAAAATGTCAGCAGGTATAACCTATTTGCACTTAAGAAATATGCTACCAGAACTTTCCTCAAAGGAAAGGAAAGAAGTGTTAATGCAAATGATTGCAAATGGCATTAAATTAACGCCAGAAGAAGAAAAATATCTCTCTGAAAAAGAAATGAGGGCATATGTTTCAAAAGAACTTGAAAGAGCTGGAGGAATAACTCCATATGAATTAAAATTCACGGATGATACTGAAAAAGATTTATATGTGATGACTGATAAAAAATTGGAACTTTTATTTCCAATTATTAATTCTTTAGATGATTCCTGGAGAAAAAAGATTTTAACTCAAGCGGTTTTTCAGAATAAAGGTGTTACCGATGAACTATTCAGTTCTTTATCAGATGAAGATAAAAGATTTTATGCAAATTTAACCATTGTCAACACAGCATATTTATCAGCGTTACAACTTAAATATTTATCTCCCAAGAATCAGAAAAATATTATTTTTCAAATTATTAAAAGGGGAGAAGATTTTTCTGCAGAACAATTAGCAAGCTTAACAAAAGAAAATCAGAAATTTTATCTTTCTTTAAATAAACAAAGAAGAAACATTCAGGAATCTATAAGAAAAATCATACGTAAAGTAATAAATGAAGTGGTTGCCAACCCTGGAACAGTATTTGGTCCATATCATGACGAAGTGGTTGTATCAAAAGAAAAAATTAAGCCTCAATATTTCAGCATTGCTTTAAATAGAGCCCCCAAAATATGTTCAAATCCAGAAATGTCAAATCAAGAATTAAACTGTCCAGTAAATTATGAAATTGAAAAAACCAGACATTCTGCAGAAAGACAATTTAGACATATTGGGACAACCATCGAGGACGAACAAGTAAACAACGTCATTAATAAGGGAATTGATAAGTTGGTTAAACTTATTTTATCAAAAATTATAAATGTTGGTGATAAAGTACATTTAAAAGATAAAAGTTCAGACTTAAACGTAATCATAGGAACAGAACTCGAAAAAGAAAGCGATAGCGAATCTATAATGAGATTTCCTATAGTAACCGTAATGAATAAAAAGAATTTTTTCACTGGACACGACACAAAAGGTCCAATCGAAGTTTAACCGTTCCCTTGCCAAATCATACCGTAAACTTTTTTATTGCTAAATTCTTTAGTGATGGCATATTTATTGTCATATTTATTATAAACGAAACGGACTATGAAAACTTTATTAATTACTCTCGGATTTATTCTGATGTCACTCTTTTGCTTTTCGCAAGATGATGTTTATTATTCTCCATCAGATAGCGACACTGTTGTCGTAGAAAAAAACACCTACATCACCAATAATTATTATGATTTCAATTATGATGATGATTATTATTACACTCAGATGATTTATAGATTCCATAGGGGATATGGATTTAACTATTATTCATCTTATTATCTATTCTCATTAGGATGCGTTGATTTTTATTGGTCAAACTATTATTATCCTTACTACGGCTGGTCATATTATGACCCATATTATTCCTGGGGATATTACCCAAATTACTCTTATTATGGCTGGGGATACTACCCAAATTATTCATATTATGGCTGGGGATATAATGACCACTGGAACGATTGGGGACACCACAATCACAATCATCATGGAAACCACTGGGGAGATAATGATAATCATTATTATGGACACAGAACAACCATATCTACTAATTCAACAGCATCTTCTAACACAACAAATTCAACCAATACAACACAAAATACTATCACATATGGTAAAGACAATGGAATTAAACCAACATTTAATACCACCACAACTTATTCAAAACCTGTAACTGTAAATACCCAGACATATGATAAGCCAACTTATTCAAAGCCCACATCCGTAAGCACCCAAACATATGATAAACCAAATTATTCGAAGCCCACAACAACATACACTAAACCAGCAACTATTACATATTCAAAACCAAAAACCTATACAACTCCAAGTTACAGCCAATCAAAACCATCAAATTATTATAACTATTCAAAACCAAGTTATAATACAGCACCAACAAGAACTAATACGTACAAACCTTCGAATACAAGTACGTACAAGTCTTCTGGAACTATGGCAAAAAGGAGATAAAAAAAGGGGAATTTGTTTTCCCCTTCTTTATAATTAAATAGTTCAAAATTTTTTAGTTTTAGTAGTCTCGACAGGAATCCAACCTGCAACCCTTTGTTTAGGGAACAAATGCTCTATGCTGTTGAGCTACGAGACCTTATATAAGAAAATAAAAACATTAATTTGATGTTTTAATGTCTTGATTTTCAGCAGGCACGGATGGGTTCGAACCACCAATCTTTGCTTTTGGAGAGCACTATTCTGCCAATTGAACTACGCACCTATTATCAAAGAACTTTAATTTTGCACCAGTGAAGCGACTCGAACACTTAAGTCACGGGGTTGGAATCCGCTTACCTCTCTCTTGTGGGCACTGGCATTTTTGTAAGGGTGGCGGGACTCGAACCCACACGTCGCTCCAATTACTCGTTTAATGACTCGGTTTAGAAGACCGATGAGATACACCCCTATATTCAGAAAGGTGGTACTGCTCCCCCAAAACCCACCACAAAGTACCCTGGCGAAGACCAATGGTGGGGGTTTTCTTTTTCTTTCCTTTGTCTCCATGGCGGGACTCGAACCCACAACCGACAGCTTAGAAGACTGTTGCTCTATCCAATTGAGCTACATGGAGAAATATCTGCGGAGAGTAAGGGATTCGAACCCCTGGTGCCCTTTCGAGCACACTTGCTTTCCAAGCAAGCACCATAAACCACTCGGCCAACTCTCCAGTTGCAAGGGGGAACGGAATTGAACCATTCTAAAAGTTAGGTTTGGTTACTCCTAACTTCTTCCCGTTGAGCGTTCTTCAACCCCCTTATAAATCTGGCTGCATATCCTATCATGCTCCTACTGGTAGCTATCTCCAGCGACGAGATTCGAACTCGATTACACCTTTGCGGAAAACGTGGGACTCGGACCCACAAGCCAGCTCACGCCGACTGCTTGTTTTCGAAACAAGTTCTTCATCCAGCCAGATGCTTTCCTTTTGCGGAGGCGACAGGACTCGAACCTGCACAGCGGTTTAACCCGCTGGAGAGATTAGCAATCTCTTGGGATACCATTGCCCCACACCTCCATTACTCAAAGACCATTCACTATGGACGTTATGGGAGTCGAACCCATTAGCTCTGTTGTGACCCGCTTGACTGGTTAAGCCTACGGGGACTAATCGCTTTTCTCACAAGCTAACGCCCTTTTTTGCGGAAAGCTGAGAGCACGATTCCCACGCCCGAAGGTACCAGCTGTTTTCAAGACAGTGGTGTTGCCAACCAACACTTAACTTTCCATTTTGCGGAGAGTTAGGGATTCGAACCCCAGGAACCCTTGCGGGTTCAGCGGTTTTCAAGACCGCCGCATTAGACCGCTCTGCCAACTCTCCAAAACAAAAAACCCCCTGACTTGTGGCCAGAGGGTCTTTCACTTAATATCTTTTTTTACGAAAGTTTAGACAATATCTGGCCATGAACAAGTTTCCTTGAGCTTCTTCTTGATGACCAACTGTTAACTAAAACTTTCATACTTTCTTTTTATTTAAATAGTCAAAAAATTTCTTTTTTCAAATTTGTATACGCATAAAGGTATAAAAAAGTTACATCAAATACAAGTTTTTTCAAATATTTTTTTAATTATTCACCAACATTTTTATTTTCATCAACATGCAAGCCAAGAGATTCTTTTATTTTGTTGATGATAGACTTTTCTTTATCTCTTAATTCTGCACATTTTTCATATTCTTTATTCTTTATACATTCAGTCTTCTGTTGTTTAATATTATAGATTTCATCTATTTCTTTTCCAAATTGAAGAACTAAACTTCTTACTTTTGAACCTAATTCATTATCGTTTAAATATTTTTCTACCAATTGTGCTAATACATTTTTCATAATTTTAAGTTAGGTTTTAAAGTTCAAATATATAAAATATATATGGCAAAACAAAGTAAATTCAAATTTTTTTTAAAGAATTTCTTAATTTTGTAAGAACCAATTCCCCACATTGCATCAAAAGAGAAAAAACTTTCTCTATTACATTTGTTTTAATCCTACAGATTTTCTTCGTAATCTATTAGTGAACGCTCCCATTCACGCCAAAGGCGATGAATGGGCTTCTACGCTGCAAGCACAACCTAATGGTTCACTTTGTGCAACGCTGGACTTGTTCTTGTTGGAATAAAATTAAAGTCTGAAGGTGGTGTATTAATTGGATTTTTTCTACATTCTCAAGCATCCCCGTTTTTTTCTAATTTTGCAATATAATCAAGAATTTCCTGAATATACATAAGAAATTGTATATTGTTGTTGATTACATTTTTGTTTGCCTCAAGTTGGGATTTTATTCCTTTAGAATGATAATTTGTCTCTAACTTTCCAAGGGGAACAGTAATTGAATATGGTATATTAGGAATAGAAACTGTTCCGCTTCTGCTTACACAAGAGTAACTAGAACCATCTCCTGTGGTAAATGTATAAGTACTGCTCTGTTGTGATTCTTCTGGTCTATCTAAAATTGAGTAAGATTTTCTTCCGCCTTCATATTCTTTTATTTGTAAATATAAAACTTGCGTATCCCAAACAAATTGTATTGTTTTAGCATTAATCTTTTCTGTAACTTGTGCTTTCATAATTTTGTTTTTGGATAATATAAAAAAAAATCTCCCCAAAATCAAGAAGATTTCGAGTAAATTAGAAATGAAATGTGTTCTCATAATGAATTTGAACCCGTCAACATGTTGTATTGGAGATAGTTATTTTAACAATTGAGCTACAATGGGATTATTTTTTTGCCTTTCTGCTTCTCCTAATATATACGAAAATATAATCAAAAAGTTACATCATTATTTAAAAGTCCACTAATCTTGACATACTCCCACGGCTGAAGCACGTGGGATTCTGGTTTTAAAATAACGGTTGCAGTTCCGCATTTCTGTGGCCCTGTCTTACACTGTCTATACCAAGAGAAGATGTCCCTTCTCTTAAAATGTTTTTTGCAGCATTATGGTCACGGTCATGGTGCATTCCGCAATTTGGGCAAGTCCAATCACGAATGCCTTCATCCAGTTTTCCAACAACATGCATACAGCCGCTGCATATTTGCGTAGATGGAAACCATTTATCAACAAAGACAACCCGCTTTTCATATTCTGCTGCTTTATATTTAAGTTTATCATAGAAACTGCTTGGCGATAAGTCAAACACTTTTTTTGCACGATTGCGTTTTTGTTTCGCTCCAGTTAAACTTTTGTCTTTCTGCATCTGCAAAAAAGACAGACTCTCAAGACATATTGTGTCAAAAGAGCGGACAATA
>Ga0172375_10003281_pt1 | contig 24696 bp, 10 predicted proteins | sample LakKiv1m_FD_114537 | JGI IMG/M metagenome (GOLD analysis project Ga0172375, IMG submission 114537) | Freshwater microbial communities from Kabuno Bay, South-Kivu, Congo - kab_092012_11.1m | ecosystem: Environmental > Aquatic > Freshwater > Lake | place: Democratic Republic of the Congo...
CCCGAGCAGCTGCAGGTCAGTGAGGACGTACAGGAAATGCTCAGGCGGAAGAAGGTCCGGTTCGAGCTTTCGGGCGATTTCGAACGCATGGTTCCGGAGGCAGACGCAATATACATGACCCGGATACAGGATGAATGGGACACCGAGAAGGGGCAGAGTGCGCGCATAGACACGTCCAGGTTCTGGTTCACCGGCGCACACCTGAAGCGGTTGAAGCCTGACGCTGTTGTCATGCATCCGCTGCCGCGCCGCAACGAGATTTCCACCGATGTTGATCATGATCCGCGCGCCGTGTACTGGCGGCAGATGCGAAATGGAATGTGGATTCGGGCTGCAATGATCAGCACCATCTTCGGCCAGGAAGATGCGATCCTGGGATACCGGGAGCCGGGTACCGGCCGCAGGAAGAGGCAGAAACGTTGAAACCGGGCAGAGTCCTGTCTTCTTTTTCGCGGTGCGCTTGCGCTGCGCTTGCCGGCGCGGCGGCAATGTGTCTTCTTCCCGGGGCAATTGCCGCCACCAACCGTCCCGCGCCGGTTGGTATGGTGGTGATGATAGGTGGCGGCGACGAAAAGCAGCCGCGGTGTCTTGCCGCCACGGACCTTGGATTCCTGTACTGCAGTGACAGAGATGTGCACGGCGCCAACAGGACGAGGGCTGCAGGTCCGTTCTTCGAGCATGATGACATGGGCGCGCTGGAGTTTTCCGCTTTCCGCCCGTTCTACTCGGTTACAACTGACCGGGAGAAGAACTACCAGGTAAAGGACTACCTGTGGCCCGTTGCCGTGACACGTACCTGGGGCAGCGACAGCACCTGGCGATTCCTGGTCTTCTTCGGGCATAATTTCGAGACGGATGTTGAAGACGGCAGGTACCGTTCCGTCATCTTCCCGCTGGCGTGCTGGGGCCGTGATGCGGCGCACGAGCGCTACGCTGCGGTTTTTCCGTTTGGGGGCCATATCAGGGAGTTCCTGGGGCGCGACGAAATTGATTTCGTATTGTTCCCCCTTTACCTTGAGACTGAGGTGAACAGGGTGCGGACGCGCGATGTTCTGTTCCCGCTGATCTCCTGGACCCGTGGCGCCGGCGTGCGCCGTGAACGGTTCTTCCCTTTCTACGGCCGGTCGGTCACCGAGGGAAGAAGCAGGAAGCTTTTTGTGCTGTGGCCGATCTGGACGTCGGCGAGTTATTACATGCCTTCCGAGAAGGGGAGGGCGTTTATCCTGTTCCCGCTGGTCGGCCGGGTCAATACCGTGAACCAGAAGGCTTGGATGTTCATACCGCCTTTCTTCCGCTGGGCGCGCAGCGGCGAACAGACAGAGGCCAGTCTACCATGGCCATTTGTCCAGTACGCTTCTGGTGAGATGGACAAGCTCTACCTGTGGCCGCTTGTCGGAAGGAAGGCGGTCGGTCACAGCAAGAGCAGGTTCCTGCTGTGGCCGTTGATCCAGCTGCGCGAGGGCCAGTCGCGCGATCACGAGTACCGCCGTAACATGTTGTTCCCGTTTGTCTACCACGAGGCAACAAGGCCTCTTTCTACCGGAGGAGTGACGCGCGCTGCCGTGGACGGCAGGCACCTGAAGATATGGCCGCTGATGTCCTACGAGAGGCAGCAGGATGAAACACGCTTCAGGCTGCTTTCGTTGTGGCCGCTGAAGAACACCAGGGGAATGGAGCGGAACTGGGTACCGATCTGGACCTTGTACGACAGGATCCGGACGCCGGAGCAGCTGGACGAATCCCTGCTGTGGGGGCTCTGGCGGCGTCGCGTAGATGAAGACAGCAGGCGGGTGTCGCTGTTTCCGTTGTTCAGTGCAAGGCGCGAGGGGACTGAAGCACGCAAGTGGTCTTTCCTCATGGGGCTTGCGGGATATGAGAGGGAAGGTTTGCGCAAGACCTACCGCTTGTTGTATTTTTTTCGCCATTCCACCGGTAAACAGGCCGTTGATGAAGAGCCTGGGGCGCAGTGACGCCGTGGCGCACGGTCCGATACCGGAAGGAGTCTGACAGTGCAAGTTACGCGTGAGCCGGAATATTTTCCGGCGCCAAAAAATGCGTTGGGAGAAGTGGGGCGCAAGTGTCTCATGTTGTGTCGACGCGCCGGTATTGCCGGCCTGCTCCTGGCAGGCGCGGTATCGAACCTGCGCCACTCGCTCACCAGCCGGTCCAGGCGTGAGATCCTTGGACAGATGTATGTCAGCGGGATCAAGAGCCTGGGTGTCATGACCGTCGTTGCGGTATTCACGGGAATGATTCTTGCTCTGCAGACTGGCATCGAGCTTCGCAAGTTCAACCAGGAAGTGTACATCGGTTCCGCCGTGATGGTGTCGATGCTCCGGGAAATGGGCCCATTCATGACCGGCCTGATCCTCGCAGCGTGTGTCGGGTCCTCAATGGCCGCGCAACTTGGAACGATGGTCGTCTCGGAAGAGGTGGCGGCACTGGAAATAATGTCCATAAACCCGATCCGTTTCCTGGTCATGCCGCGTCTCGTGGCAATGTGTATCATGGCGCCCCTGCTTTCGTTCTACACCTGTATCCTTGGCGTGGTCGGGGGAGGGGTGGTGGGAATGACCCAGCTGGGCGTTGAGTGGTCGGCCTACATTGACAACGCGACCAGGTTCGCGGAAGTCAAGGACCTGTACGTCGGCCTTCTCAAGGCGTTCCTGTTCGGAGTCCTGATAACGATCATTTCCTGCCACGAAGGTTTCGCGACCACCCGTGGGGCTGTTGGCGTCGGGATGGCCACCCGCAGGTCCGTTATTGCCGCATTTCTGTTGATACTGGTCACGGGTTACTTTGTAACGAGGCTCTTCTATTTCGAATGATAAGGTTTGAACACATAAGCAAGTCGCTCGGCGGGAGGCCCATCCTCAACGATGTCAGCTTCACCATTGAGAAGGGTGAGACCTTTGCAATTGTCGGGCCGTCAGGTGTCGGCAAGAGTGTGACGCTCAAGCATATGGTCAGGTTGCTTACGCCCGACGAGGGACGGGTATGGGTCGGCGACGACTGTGTCAGCGAATCCAGCGGGTCGGAGCTGGAGCGGATACGTGAGAGGTTCGGTTACCTGTTCCAGGGTGGGGCATTGCTTGCGTGGCTTGATGTTGCCGAGAACGTGGCATTGCCGCTTCGCGAGCGGACCGACATGAGCGAGAACGAGATCCTTGAGCGTGTGGACTATGTGCTGGGACTCGTGGGCCTGGGCGCAGATGCGCACAAGCAACCGGACGAGATATCGGGTGGAATGCGCAAGCGGGCCGGGTTGGCCCGTGCGCTGGTCCGTCAGCCGGAAATTGTGTTGTACGACGAGCCCACTTCCGGCCTTGACCCTGTCACATCCCGTTCCATTGACGCACTCATAGACGAGATGCAGGACAAGCTTGGAGTGACCAGCGTGGTGGTTACGCACGACCTTCACAGCGCCCTTTCCATCGCCAGCCGGATAGCCATGTTGCACGGTGGAAGGATAGTGGAACTAACTGATCCGGAGGGATTTGTGAATTCCTCCAATCCTGAAGTGCGGGATTTCCTTGATTCGCAGTACATTACCAAGGAAGGTTCGTGGGAAAGGAAACGGGGATGAAAGCGGCGTTGAAGAAAGACTGGTTCGAACGCGAACTGACAGTGGAGATCATTGTCGGCGCCTTCATGGTGATGATCTTCCTTGGGCTCGGCTATTTCACGATCATCCTGTCAAGGGAGGCATGGTTCAGCAAGAAACAGCCGATGGAGGTCTTCTTTGCCAATGTCATGGGCTTGCGCGAGGAAGACAGTGTGGTTGTGCGCGGCATGCCGGTGGGCAAGGTTACACGGCTTGAACTGCACCCGACAAAGCAGGGCGTGAATGTTTCGCTGTCCCTTGACAAGACCCTTCATATGAAGAAGGACTACCGTATCCAGGTGGTTGCCACGTCGATACTGGGCGGAAGGCAGTTGCAGATTTCCGAGGGCACCGAGGGATATCCTGATCTTCCTCAGGGTTCTTTCTACCGGGGGCAGGATCCGCACGATATCATGGCGGATGCCGCCGACATCATGAGTTCGCTGCGCCACGGCGTCGTGGAAGGAAAGATGATAGACAACCTGCGCGATGCCTCGGCCGATATCAAGCAGCTGACGCAACGCTTGAGCCAGGGCAAGGGAACGCTCGGGAAACTGATGTCGGAAGACGACCAGCTATACAGGGATCTCGCCTCGGCCGTTGGCTCGTTGAAGAACATCGCGGACAAGGTCGAGCGCGGGGAAGGTGCGCTGGGTAAACTGGTGCAGAGTGATACCTTCTACCAGCAGCTTGATTCACTTGTGGAAGAAGTTCGCAACGCGGTCGACGATTTCCGTGAGACAGCACCCCTGGTTACGTTCACGAGCATATTCTTCGGGGCCTTCTGACGGATTTGTCAGCCGCGGATTCGAGCAGGGCAATTCTTATCTCACCACCCGTGCCCCGCCGCCTTTCATCAGTTTATCGACTTCATCCAGCGAGGCCATTGACGTGTCGCCGGGCGTTGTCATTGCGAGGGCCCCGTGCGCGGCGCCGTAATTGACCGCTTTGTCCGGGTCGCCGGTTTTCAGGAATCCGTATGCAAGACCCGAGGCGAAGCTGTCGCCGCCGCCTACCCGGTCCAGGATCTCGAGGTCACGGCGAAGCACGGCCTCGTGGAACTGGCCGCCTGCCCAGCAGATTGCTCCCCAGTCATTGACGGTGGCGGTTTTCACTGTGCGCAGTGTTGTGGCCAGTACCTTGAAGTTGGGATAGGCCTTCACCGCTTCCTGGATCATCTTCTTGAAATTGGAGACGTCCAGTGACGAAAGGTTATCGTCAAGCCCTTCGACTTTGAAACCGAGTGAAGCGGTGAAATCCTCTTCGTTGCCGATCATCACGTCCACGTACTTCGCCAGGTTGCGGTTGACCTCCTGGGCTTTCTTCTGTCCGCCGATGGCTTTCCACAGGGAGGGCCGGTAGTTCAGGTCGTACGATATCACCGTGCCGTGCTTGCGCGCCGCCTGCATGGCTTCCTCGATCAGGCCCGGCGTGGTTTCGGAGAGGCCGGCGAAGATTCCACCGGTATGGAACCACTGGGCTCCTTCCTTGCCGAAGATCGTATCCCAGTCGATATCGCCCTTCTTGAGCTGGGAAGCCGCCGTGTGGCCACGGTCGGAAACGCCCACGGCGCCCCGTATACCGAATCCGCGCTCGGTGAAATTGAGGCCGTTCCGGACATTCCGGCCAACACCGTCAAAGGGGACCCAGCGGATGTGGGATGTGTCCATCCCGCCCTGCATCATCATGTCTTCCACGAGATGACCGACATCATTGTCGGCAAGGGCAGTGACCGCGGTGGCCGGCAGGCGGAAGCACTTGCGCATGGCGCGGGCGACGTTGTATTCGCCGCCGCCTTCCCAGACTGTGAACTGGCGGGCTGTGCGGACGCGGCCTTCGCCGGGATCGAACCTCAGCATTATTTCCCCCAGTGAAACGATCGCGTACTTGCAGGCCGCAAGAGGCTTGATATCAAGAACTGCCATTGTGATCTCCGTTGGGCTTATTCCCGCCTGCCCCGGAAATATCCGTGCAGCTGCGGAAATTCTCATTGACGCGCTCTTTATATCTAATATTTTGCCGCTGTCAATTGAGACACGTGATGACGCAATCGCAAAAGCCGGTTTCACATCCGTCGATCCCCGGTCGTCGTGTCCAGTACGACCTTGCACGCATCGCGAACTATTTCCAGATACCGGGGACGTTCATGTATGGAGAACCATACGGAAACGGGCACATCAACGACACGTTCGTTGCCCACTACAAGACGCCGACGGGGGAGCGGCGGCTCATCCACCAGCGGATCAACCACGACATCTTCAAGAAGCCGACGGCCGTGATGGCAAATATCGCCCGTGTAACGGCACACCAGCGGGCCAAGCTCGAGCAGGCAGGCTGCAAGGACGCCGACCGCCGCGCGCTGACACTGGTCCCCGCAAAGGACGGTAAGACGTACCATTCGGACGACCACGGCAACACGTGGCGGTCATACTGGTTCATCGAGAAAGCCCGTTCCGTCGAGTTCGTTGAGAACCCGCGCATAGCCTATGAATCGGCCAGGGCATTCGGCGAGTTCCAGCGGCAGCTGGTTGACATGCCCGGAGGCCGGCTGGAAGAGACAATCCCGGATTTTCACAACACTCCAAAACGTTTCGCCGCGTTTCGTGAGATGATGGAAAAAGATCCCGTCAACCGTGTGTGCGAAGCCGGGCCAGAGATCGAATTTGTTCTCGCGAACGAAGGCATAACGAAGGTCCTCCATGAAAAAAACAGGCAGGGCCTTGTCCCCGAACGGGTAACCCATAACGACACAAAGATCAACAACGTGCTGATCGATGACGACACCAGCGAGGGAATCTGCGTCATCGACCTCGACACCGTGATGCCCGGCCTGGTGCTCTATGATTTCGGTGACATGGTCCGGACGGCCACCAGCCCAAGCGCTGAAGATGAGAAAGACCTGTCAAAAGTCCACATGGACATGAAGCTGTTCGAGCAGCTTGTCCGCGGCTACCTTGAAACCGCGGGCGCATTCCTGAATGCAACGGAGAAGGAGTACCTGCCGTTCAGCGGGAAGCTGATCACCCTGGAAATAGGCATCAGGTTCCTGACCGACTTCCTGGCGGGGGACAAGTACTTCAAGATCCATCGCCCCGAGCAGAATCTCGACCGGTGCCGCACCCAGTTCAAACTGGTGCGGTCCATCACCGAGCAGGAAGAGCGGATGAACAAGCTGGTACGCGACCTGTCGTGATGCACGGCAGGGATTTGCGTCAGCCGCCTTACGACCTGTAGTTCGGAGCTTCCTTGATTATCTTCACGTCGTGCGGATGCGATTCCTGCAGGCCGGCAAACGAAACTCTTACGAAGCGGCCGCGCTGCTGGAGATCGGGAATCGTCTTGCAGCCGCAGTAGCCCATTGCAGAGCGCAATCCTCCGTTGTACTGGGTCATGACCTTTTTGCACGGCCCTGCGTAAGGAACAATGCCTTCTATTCCCTGCGGCACGAGCTCGTCTTCCGCAACGTTGTCCTGCCCGTATCGCTGGCGGCTGCCCATTCCTTCGCGCATGGCGGCCAGGCTTCCCATTCCGCGGTAGGCCACATACTGCCGGCCCTGGTGGATGATCTTCTCGCCGGGGCTCTCCTCGGTTGCGGCCAGGATGCTGCCGAGCATTATGCTGTCCGCCCCGGCGACGATTGCCTTCGGCACATCTCCCGAATGGCGGATGCCGCCATCTGCGATCACCGGGATGCTTCCTTCCAGCGCCTGTGCGGCTTCGTATACAGCCGTTATCTGCGGTACCCCGACTCCGCAAACAACACGCGTGGTGCAGATGGAGCCGGGCCCGATGCCTACTTTCACGGCGTGTGCGCCCGCATCACGGACGGCGACTGCGCCTTCCGCGGTACCGACGTTGCCGCCGACTATGTCCACGTTCGGATGGTGTTTGCTGATCCACTTGACCATCTCAAGAATGCCCTTTGAATGCCCGTGGGCGCTGTCCACGACAATCACGTCGACATCGGCGTCGACAAGGCGTTCGACGCGCTCATGGTCTCCCGCGCTGACGGCCGCGGCAACGCGCAGACGGTATTTTGCGTCGCGGTTGTACAGGGGTTCAACGTTCTCCACGAGAGTCTTTACGTCGGTGAAACTGTAGAGCCCTACGAGCTTGCCGTCCTTTACAAGCGGCAGTTTCCCGACCTTGTTCTTCATCATCAGGTTGTATGCGGTCTTCAGGTTGGTACCGGGCGGGGCCGTTACGACGTTGGTGGTCATGACGTTTACCACCTTGTCGTCGCGGTTCTTTGCGTACTTGATGTCTGTTGATGTCAGGATGCCCGCGAGGTGATCGTTCTCGTCGAGGATGGGGAACCCGTTGAAATCGAATCCCTTCTCCTCCTTTTTCTGGCGGACGGTTTTCAGTGTGTCTGTTGAGCGAAAGACGATGGGGTCCTGGATCAGGCCATGCAGGTGATGTTTCACCCGCGCCACGTGGCGGGCCTGTTCCTCTGCCGGCAGGTTCTTGTGGATCACGCCGATGCCCCCGAGCATTGCCATGGTTATCGCCATGTGTGCCTCGGTCACGGTGTCCATCGCGGCGCTGACAAACGGTATGTTGAGGGACACCCGGCTGGTCAGTCGGGTAGTGATATCCGCTTCGTCCGGGAGGAAATCGGCGTACTGTGTCAGCAGGCTGACATCATCGAAAGTCAGCCCCTCGGAAGGGAAACGGTTCATGAAAGCTCTGATAGTCGGACTAACGCTCATGGCAACGCTCCTTTGCTGCATACAGCAACTGTTGCCCTGAGTTTTATACACATGTCCGGGCCCGGAGTCAAGGATTGCGTTGAGGCGATTATCCACGCGTTAAGAGCATTCGACCCGGCGCGGTTCAAACATACAAACAGCATGGAACTCGTTATGGAGGGCGAACGGCCTCGTGAGCCGGAAAGACAGCAATACCCACGGTACTGTCGGAGGATGCCCTTCTGACAGTTCCGGCCCCTTCAGGTCCGGGACAGGGGCGGCTTCTTCTCTTCGTTCAGGGTGAAGTAGAAGGAGCGGGAGGAACTGCTCGGCTCAATGCGCCTGATCACACCGAGTTGCGTCAGCGTCTGAAGGTCCTTCGTGGCGGTATTGGGCGATATCCCGAGTGTCTCGACAATCTCGCTGCGCGTCATCTTGCGATAGCGGCGGAACAGGTCGTGAATCCGGTCGAGTCTCCTGATCCGGGAACGTCCCTCGCGGAAGAAGACTTCGTCGTCGGGCGGGAGCGGCACCCTTGCCGTTGAACCTGCGAAGCGGCCCGTATCTTTCTGTGATGAACGCATGGGCGTGCTTGTGGAAAGGCCGGGGTTGGCCATGTGGAACTTCAGATCAAGGTCGTCGAGCGAGTAACTGAGCTTGTCCGAGTGCATGAGGCGCATACGCTCCACAACATTGCGCAACTCGCGCACGTTGCCGGGCCAGTCGTACGACTGCACGGTCTGCACAAGATCATCGGACAACGTGGCGTGGACGCCCTTCCTGCGGCCTGTGTCCAGGAAATAGCGGACAAGAGGCAGGATATCCTCGCGTCTCTCGCGCAGCGGGGGGATGAATATCCCGAGTCGCTGCAGGCGGAACAGCAGGTCCTTGCGGAAACCACCTTCGTCGGCGATACGGTTGAGATCGGCGTTTGTGGCGGCGAGGATCCTGCACTTGACCTGTTTTGATCGGGGACTGCCCACGGGCCTGATCTCGGCAGTCTCAAGCACGCGGAGCAACGCCCGCTGGAGACGGGGAAGAATCTCGCCCATTTCGTCCAGGAAGATCGTGCCGGTGCCGGCTTCCTGGAACAGCCCGACGTTGGCGTGATCGGCGCCGGTGAAAGCCCCGCGTTCATGGCCGAAGAGCTCTGATTCCAGGAGAGTCTCTGCTATGGAGCCGCAGTTGACAGCGATGAACGGCTCACCGCCGCGGGTGCTGGCATCGTGAAGGGCATGAGCCACAAGCTCCTTGCCTGTGCCCGTTTCGCCGGTGATCAGGACCGGTGCATTGAGATCGGCAAACCTGGTTATCATCTCGCGGATCTTCCGTATGGCATCGCTGACGCCGATGATACGGTCCGGCGGTACGACGGTTTCGGGAACGTCGGGTTCCGGCTGCCTGGCTGCGGCATGACGGGGAGCTGACTGGACAATACGTCGCCTGCCCTGCGCCTTCTGCGCGAGGGTGAGTATGTCTCCGCGCGATAGTTCGCATGACAAGGCCAGTTCGAAGTCGAGGCGGCCCTTGGCCTGGCACGCCTCGGCGTTCTCAAGCGCGGACGCGAAGTGACCGGTGGCATCGCCCATGTTTCCGTTTCGCATGTCCACGCGTGCGAGGAAGAAACTGTCCAGGTAATGCGGGTTTCCGCGCGACTGGCGCATCTCAACCAGGCGGCGCGCGGCTTCAGCGTTACCCTCCGCCAGCTCGGCGCGTATTAGGCTGAACGCGTGGAAACCCGTGTCTGCCACTTCGCCTGCGCTGCGGCTGGCCGCGAGACGGGCGACGCGCAGTGCCTCGGCTGTCTGTCGCGAAAGGAGGCAGCGTGTTACCTTCACGGGTGCCGGTTCTGCTGCCTGCGTTGGGCGCAGATCGCGCCATCCGCCTTCCGGCCCTGCGGCGGTTTCGAGGAGGCCGAGCAGGGGAACGGCCGTATAGTCAAAAGGTGTCCCCAGGTATCGGCACACTGCCTGTGCGTCGGAAGCACGGCTGATGTATTCCCGGGCAAGTGCAGCCTGTCCTGTCTCAATTGCATTGAGGAATTGCGGCGCCATGTTCCGTTCCGGGGGAACACCGCGCCGGGGTCCGGTTTCGATGAGCAGCTCAATGTCATTCCGTACGGATTCCGCACGGCCCTGCTTTGCAAGGAACATTGCGTTCTCCCATAGATAGAACATCCGCCGGGGTGATGTCGCCGGGAGATCTTGCAGGAGAGTGATCAGTTTCCTTTCCTGTTCCTGCCGGTTGCCGCGGGTCCCTGCCACCAGTCCCTCCGCGTAGGTAACGGCCGAGACTATCTCCATCGGTGTTGTTTCAGAGAGGAGCGCATTTGCCCTCTGTATGAGGGCCACGGCTTCGTTGGACTGGGCTATCCGGCACGAGAGCTCAGCCCACCTGCACAGCAGGAGGATGACAAGATCCGGGTCCGAACCGGCCATGGGTGCGGACTTGGCTGCCCTGATCGCGTCGCGCGCCAGCCTTGTCCCCGAAAGACACTCCTCGACGTAGCTCATGGCGTGGAGGACGGGGTCTTCTTTCAGGTCGGTGGTGCGCAGGATCTGGAGGAGGGGGGTATCTGTTGTGGTGTATACCCGCACGACACCGGATTTTGTGGGTGTTTCAGTCATAGGAGTCCCCAATATACTCCACAATTCATGCGCCCATTATGCGTTAACTGGGTGTTTGTAGTCAATCGTTCAATGCTCGGAGTTAGAGCCTGGTGCCGTGGAAAACCCATGATTCCCAGTATTCACGGTCCGTGCAGTGATCGTTGGACATGGCACGGCGTGTGCTATTATTTTTGGGAATTGAACTGGTTTGTGTATGGAGGGCAATAGCCGTGGGAATGAAATCGCAATTGGTGTGGGTAGCGGTTGCACTGGCGTGTTTCTTCTCGCTCGCCATAGTGTCTGTGTCTGCGCAGGACGGCGGGACCGACAGGATGGTTGCCCTCAAACAGCGTCTGGCCACGGTCGGCCAGCAGGTGAAGAATCTGGAAGAAGACGCGGAGAAGGTGCAGCAGGAGTACCTTGACCTGCAGTACAAGGCAGCCTACAGCAACGAGCAGACGATGGCAGTTTACCAGGAGATTAAGCAGCTTGAGAAGAAACTGGTGGAGAAAAGGAAGGAACTGGGTGATGTGCTGGAGAAATCACCGGAGTTTCGTGACATGGAGAAGAGGCGCAGTACTGTTTTCAACCGGCTCTCCAAGCTGCGCGAGGAAGCAAGACTGACGAAACAGGAAATCGAGGCGCTTGAAGCCAGGACCGGCGGGAAGAAAGAGTGATCGATTTGAAATTTATTGTGGATAAGGGGCATCGTTTGGGGTTATATAAGAACGCGGTAATGCTCCTGGAAAGAAGCGCATGACGAACGCCAGAAAATGGGGTGGTCTTGCGGTACTTGCGGTGCTGGCTGTTGTCGGCATTGCTGCCTGGTTATTCTGTCGCCAGTCCCCGGAACTCTTTCCTGCCAACGTGCCGTCCGAATCCAGGTCTGTTACCGACCAGAGCAGGAACTGGAATCTGCCTGAGCTGGAAGACCGTCTGCTTTCCGCTAAAGAGAAGGAAAGGCTGAGCGCCATCGTGGCGGAACGCAAGCGCCCGATGAGCAGCGTGGAAAGCCGGCAACTGGCCGCGAAAGGGATCCTCTGCAACAGTACCCGCAACATCAATGAACTGCGCCGCGACCTGTCCGTTGTTCACCTTCGAAATGCCGTGATTGACACCAGGGTCATTCGTGAAGGTGGTCCCGGGATCGATGTTCCTGCAGCATTCCGGGCGAGTCCTGACACAACTCATTTCATAGTGCAGTTTGAAAGCGCCCCAACCGAAGGTCAGAAGGAATTCCTGCGCAGTGCCGGCGCGACGATAGAGCACTACATACCTCATCACGCCTATGCCGTCAGCATTCCCGCGGACCGCCAGGATCGCCTGCGCATGTTTGGCGACGTGGTCTTCGTGGAGCCGTTCCATCCCTATTTCAAGATGAGCGCGGAGGTTCAGGCCTACCTTGCCGGTGACGCGGACGATGCGCAGAGGGAAGTGATCGAAACCGGGCGCTACAATGTGCTGCTGTTCCAGTCGGGGGATGGCGAAAAGGCGCTCGAGGCAATGGGCGCCCGGGTCAAGGTCAGCACAATTACCGAGCAGCTCAAGGTTGCCCGGGTTGAATGCAGTCCGGAGAAGCTGTACGAGTTGGTGAAGAACGAGGCGGTAAAGTGGGTTGAGGCCCGCGTCCCATCCAAACCGGCGAACGATCTTGGCGCCAGGCGCATGCGGGCGAAGGCTCTGAGATTCGGCCATCCTGATTTTGACGGGTCTGGTGTGATAGCCGCTGTTGTCGATACGGGTGTTGACCACAATCATCGCGGATTTGCGGTAAATCCAGGGCTCGATACGGCTTTCGATCCGGCACCAGTCAACAGTCGTATCGTCGCCTACAATGTGGCGACAAACGATATATCGGATTCCGATGGCGTGATTGGCGACATCAACGGGCACGGTTCGCATGTGGCCGGCAGTGTCCTCGGGAACGGAGCCTTCTCTGCGAGTGTGCCGAACGTTCCAGGTTCTGATTCGCCTTACACCACCAACCAGTTTGCCGGTGTTGCACCCAATGCCAGGCTGGTCATGTTCGAAGACTTCAACTCGTTCGAGAGCGACGAGATCATGGCGACAGCCTACCAGCAGGGCGCCCGCGTCATGAACAACAGCTGGGGCAACATGCTGAGTGACTACGGCACGATGTCTGCCGAATGGGATGCCCTGGTTCGTGATGCCAATCCTTCTGTCCTGGGCAGGCAGCACCTGTCTGTGTTTTTTGCTGCCGGTAACAGCGGGGGCGGATCGGATGACGGCACTGGTGGGGCGGCGGGAACGGTAGGTCAGCCCGGGAATGCCAAGAACGTTATCACCATCGGCGCCCTTGAATTGGTGAGACGGGCCAGTAACAGGCCGGACGCGAACTCCGTGGACATGACGGACAGTGACTGGCAGGTGGCTTCGTACAGTAGCCGTGGCCCGACGCCTGATGGCCGGGTAAAACCCGATGTGATGGCGCCCGGTTCCTATATCTTTTCCGTGCAGTCCAAAGATACGTATCCGGAGGAATCCCAGTTGTTCCATCCAGTGCCGTGGGATATCCAGTTTGGCAATGTCGATTCCGGGACAAACTATGCAGCGAGCGTCGGCACATCGATGGCGACGCCTCTTGCCACTGGTGCGGGCGCACTGCTGTACCAGTTCTACACAAATGCGTATCCGGGAAGAGCCCTCACCCCGGCTCTCATGAGGGCGCTGCTGATAAATACAGCCACGCCGCTTTTCGGGCACATGTATGATCACACTGACCCGACACGCGCCATGGTGTCGGACGGGTGGGGAAAGATAGACATTGCGCGCGCGGTGGACGGCGCCCTTGCCACTGCAAACGACCAGATCCTGTACTTCGACGAAGCCGATCATTCGATATCTGCAACAGGCGATGAGGACATTTACACACATACAGTCAATTCGGGCGAACGCGGCATCATCAAGATTACAATTGCCTGGAGCGATTCCCCGGGTGCACCCGGAGCCGGGATTGCCCTTGTCAATGACCTGGACCTTGTTGTCACGGCTCCGGATGGCGGCGTGTATGTCGGCAACTACATGGGGTACAACGGCTGGGGTTCAGGCAGCTACCATGTTGACTCGTATAACGAGGCGGTGACCGACAACCTTCTGGACCGGATCAATAACACGGAAACCGTAATCATTCCTGAGGCATTCCCCGGCAACTACCAGGTGCGTGTGATCGGGACAACAGTACCGGATGCGCCGCAGGCGTTCGCGATGGTCATCTCGCAGGGCGGCGGAACCTATCCTTATCTCCCCAGCGGTGATGATGCGGACCTTGCGTTTCACGCGGATGGCTCGCCTGTTCTCGTCTATGCCAATGAGGGGGACGAGATAGACCAGTTACAGGATGTGGGCGTCCATCGCTGGATGGGAACGTACGGCGACGGCAATGATTTCCACCGGTGGGTGGAGCTGCGCGATAAGTGGTTCACGCATGGATTCCAGTCGATGGGGAGTTACATGCTTCCCCGACTCGAAGCCGCGGTTCTGCCCCCTGGGTGCGATGCTGACGACTGCAGTGTGGCCGTGAACCCGGCAAATGACTATGTGTACACGGCGTTTGTCTTCAACAGTTCTGACTCGAATGCGTATGATTCCATCTATCTCCGGTACTTCAATGGCAGCCAGTGGCTGAACCTCGGCACCTCCTACCGGGACAGGGGACTTTGCGGAAGCAGCACAGCCTACCGCAACGGCTTGTCTCCAGTAGTGGGAGTCGACGGATCTGGCAGACCTGTAGTGGCCTATGTTCAGCAGTACCGGCACAGCGGGGAATACGTAACGTACAGGGAAGTCGTGGTAAAGCGCTGGAACGGTACTGCGTGGGTTGGGATGGATGGTTCCGTGGACGGGTTTGTCGGCACACACAACAACGCTGCCGGCGTGGACATGGTCATGGATGGCAGCGGGAATCCTGTTGTCACCTGGAAAGACACTCAACAGCTCAAGGTCAAGGTCTACCGCTGGGGCGGCGGGTCGTGGGGTCAGCTTGGCCAGACGCTCGGCACTCTATTGCCATCATCCACCGGGTTGCCCAAGCTGGCTTACGACGGCGGCAACTTCTATGTGGCATGGGTTGAACTTGTCGCAAACCCGCTGCCCGAAAGATGCGTGTTTGTCGCGCAGTCGAGCGGAGGCGGGTGGACTGGTCTTGGCAGTTCCATGACGGCTGGCGTAAGCACCAATGCCGGGTCATCGCCGCAGAAATGCTTCGTCGGTTCCGGGCACGGAGAACTGTATGTCGCGTGGGAAAACGTTGGAGGCGACGGGATGGAGTTCTATGCCCGTTACTGGGATGGCAGCAACTGGGTCGGTGTTGATGGCTCGGACCAGAGTCCCGGTCTCGCCGTGAACCTTCAGGAGGGATCTCGCTACAATACGACGTTGTGTTCATTCCGCGTGAGCCCGTCGGGGTTGCCGACGTTCGCATTTGTCAACACACTTTCCGGGCTGCAGTACGTTTACGTATATGGGCTGGTCGGGCATACCGGGGCGCCGATATTCGGCGGTCTGCGCAATGCCGTGGGCACGTCGTTCAACACGGTCGACCTGTCCTGGCTTGCAGCGTATGACCCGCAGGGCGATGTTACCTATCACGTCTATCGTTCGCCCCTCTCCTGGTCGCCGGCCGACTCGTCGATACCATCCGCGTCTGACCCGGCAACAATTGCCTCGGTATTCGGTAACGAGGTCGCAACTGTATCTGCTGTCACCGCGCATACGGTCGGCGGGCTCACGGCCGACCGCGTGTGGTTCTGGGGCGTGCGTGCCGAGAATAGCAGCGGTTTCATGGATGCCAATACGGTCCTCAAACTCACTGGGCCGTACAGCTTGGTGGGGGATCCTGACCAGGACTGGCTCGTCTCCACCTATGAAATCAACACACTCGGGACATCCCCGACACTCCGTGATTCCGATGGCGATGGAATGTGGGATGGTTGGGAGTGGTACTACTCCACCAACAACCCGGCGCATGCTACCAACCTGCCCGCAATGCGACCGATGGATAACGGCGACGACAATCTCCTGACCACGATAGCCAATGACGGAGGCGAGAACCAGGAGCCGTATGAAGACCTCGACGGCGACGGTCTGCTGAACTTTGAGGAATTCCAGTACTACACGAACAACTCATGGGCGCCGTCTCCAACCGTGCCTCCGCTGCAGCCCGGCGGCACCAACAACCCTGTCAACTGGTACCTCGACCCGACAAAGGGCGATACTGATGGCGATGGAATGGGGGACGGGTGGGAACATATCAATGGTCTTGACCCGACGGATCCGTCCGACGCCGCTGCAGATGCGGATGGCGATGGGCTAACGAACTTCCAGGAAGGGCAACTTGGAACCAATCCGCAGCATCCTGATTCCGATGCTGATGGTCAGACTGACGGTGCCGAAGTCGCAGGGAATACAGATCCGACAACCCCTGACTCCGACAACGACGGACTGATGGACGGGTTCGAGGCTGCTATCGGGTCGGATGCCGGCGACGCGGACTCCAACGATGATGGAGTTATGGACGGCGATGAGTACCAACTGGGCTTTGCGGATCCGGCCACGCTGCGCACCAACTTCACCTATCTCCTTCCGACGCAGATAGAGACTTTTGAGTCGGGGATGCCGGCAGGATGGAGTCATCGGTCTGACCTCGTTGATCTCTGGCACATAACAACCGCCGACCCTGACAAGCCTTTCCCGCGGTTTGAGTATTTCGGGTCGCACAGTACCAACCAGGCGTTCCGGTGCGCCAAGGATCTGACGGCTACCAATGTCTGGGCCACCTATGATATGGCCGGCCAGTTTGTTATTTCCGAGTTACGCACGCCGGCGGTGAACCCGTTTGCCGCGACCGTTCCGAACCTGTATGTGTCATGGAACGAGTTGTATTTCACCGAGGCGCAGCAGGATCTCTGTGTTGTCCAGGTTTCCATCGATGGACTCAACTGGTACGTGGCCAGGTCTGGTGTATCCGGTGTCCAGAGCCAGTGGGTGCATCGCGTGGCCGACATCAGTTCCTATAAGTCCATGCCGAGTGTGAGGGTGCGGTTCCTGTTCCGGACCCTGAACAACATCAATAACGCATTCCAGGGATGGTGGGTGGATGATGTGGCTATCTACGGGGCCCGGCGAATCACGGGAACTGTGCGGGACGAAAACGGTGCGCCTCTGCAGGGCGCGACAGTGTACGCCATGGGTGCCGGGAAGGTCTGGACGGGTGTAGACGGCCACCTTCTCATGCTGCCGGGCAAGATATTCGGGCAGGCAATAACTGACACGTATGGACGTTACATTGTAGACCAGCTTCCCAAGGGCAAGTACTACGTCAAGGCAACCTATACTGGATACAGGTCGGAATTCTGGAACGGGGTTCTGTATACGAACGGCACTTTCCACCAGGCCTTTGGCCAGGCTCTCAATCCGGGTGTCCCGGAAGTCCGCCTTGTCAATACCAACAGCGGACTTGCGGACATGGTCAGCACAGCCACCCGTACCTGCAGCTTTGAGCTGGAGGGCGGCACGGCGCGTGGTTCACTGATAGTCCTGTCCCAGCAGGGCGGGGAGACGGTCTACCTGAACCAGGCCGTAACAAATACTCCTGTATGGAACACTTCCACGGCGACCAACGCCTGGGGCAACGTTCCGTACGTCGCCGCCACAAGCGGGACGCTGAACTATCCGGACTGGGAAACGAACGTAGTGCAACCGACGGGCATCGGTGACCTTGCGGAAGGTCTGCATGATGTCTATTTGTATCCGGGGCAACCGAGCTATCCGCTTCATTCGTTGCCGGAAATACCCGTGCGTGACGGCGAACAGACCGTCATTATGGTTGCGACCAACCAGTCCAGCGGTTTGATCTATGTTAAGTCCACCGGAGCGGGTTCGCATCGGGTCTATGTCGATGGCCGGGATACGGGTCAGCTGACAACCGGTTCAGATGTCTACACTATCGTAACAGTAGGGATAGGCCTCCACGATGTTGAGCTGATACCTACGACGACTGTTTCCCGGGTCATTGCCCCCCAGAGAGCGTATGTGCCTGTTGCCGGCCGTGATATCGTTGAATTCACCACCAATGATATCGTGGTCGAGCCGGGTTCCATGCTTGTTCAGGCTGTCGACATCCGCGGCGGCACGGTGACAAACGCGGAGGTGTTCATCAACGGCAGGCGCCTGACCACGAACAACACGGAAATAGGGCAGGGGCCCGCTACGCCGGTTACGATCACGGAGTTGTGCCCCGGTGATCATTGGATATCGCTCAGGAAGAACGGCTATCGGGTTTCCGAAAGGCGTTCGATAACTGTTCGTTCCGGCATCAGTAACTCGATAACCGTGCTGATGTACGCCGCGGACCGTGACTATGACCAACTGAGCGACGCGGAAGAGATCCTCAGCTACGGTAACATCGCTGCGTACAGTCGCAGCGGCGATGCCGATGGCGATACGCTCGATAACAAACTCGAAGCGGATCAGTACCGCCTTACCGGTGTCCGCCTCAACCTGTTCGACCGTGATAGCGACCACGATGGTATGCTTGACAACATTGAAATGGGCTATGACGGACAGACCAACATGCTCGGCTTCAGCTATCTCCCGTACGATGTTGATACCGCTGCCACGGTGGTGGATGTGTATTTCGCGGGTCGGTTCCTTACGGGCATCAATGCCTTCAATACGGCAGCAATCAGCGGGGGCAACAAGCTCAGCCTTTCACTGGATGGCGACCAGGTGCGTGCGTCCGCATTCGCCTGGACAAGCGATACGTTCGGAACCCCGATCCTGCGATTTACTGTTCCGGGTGCGGGAGCGGCCTCCAACGTGGTAAGCAGGGGCCACATATTCAGCGGCGGCGTCTTCAGCGACCCGTTCCCGAATAACGTCGATTCGGATGGGGACGGAATGTGGGATGGGTTCGAGTACCAATTCAGGCATGTCGGTCTCAACCCGCTTGATTCAGCCTCAGCCGATGAGGACCCCGACAGCGACGGATTGAACAACATCGACGAATTCCTCGGTCGGGACGGCATTGCCAACACCAACGACTGGTGTTTCCCCGACGATGCCGACAGCGACAACGATTTCATGCCTGACGGCTGGGAAATGGACCACGCCTTGAATCCGCGGGATCCGTCGGATGCCTCGGCTGACCCGGACAGCGACATCCTGACGAACCTCCAGGAATGGCAGAACATGACCGATCCGTATAACCCGGATTCTGACACGGATCAGCTGATAGATGGTCTGGAAGTGCTTCTCTATGGGACGAACCCTCTTTCCCTCGATTCCGACCTCGATGGCTTGTTTGATGGGGAAGAAGTGTGGGATAGCGACAGAGATCCGGAGAATGGCATAGACGGCGGCTTCTTCCCCAACTGGTCGGGTGGGGATATCGACAATGACGGCAATCTCGATGGCCCTACTGACTGGGATACCGACGGCGACGGCATGCCGGACGGGTTCGAGGTCAAGAATGCCTGGGGTGAGACACGGCCTGCTGACGGGCGGCTTGACCCGGAGAATCCTTCCGATGCACAGCTTGATTTCGACGGTGATGGCCTCTCAAACTTGGACGAGTATTTGGTGCGCGACGCTTTGACAGGTAATCATCCGTCATCCTTTAATCCCATGTACGCGGCCGAGATATGGGATTACCCGACCGACCCGTTCGACGGCGACAGCGATGACGACGGCATGCCGGATGGATACGAGGTCTGGTACGGGCTCTATCCTGTCGATCCCATGCGGGATCCGGGAACGGGACTCTTCACGGCTGTCCGGTCACTTGACCTCTGGCTCTTCGGAGACCTGGACTTCGACGCGGTTGCAAACATCAATGAGTATACCGTCAGGTTCCTGCTTGATCCGGGAGTTGACCCGCTTGTGCTCCCGGGTAGCGCCCATCCCTGGAACCCGGATTCGGACGGTGACGGGCTCCGCGATGGGGAAGAGATAAAGACGTTCCGTTCAAGCCCGCTGGCGCAGGATACCGACCTGGACGGGATAGCCGACGGTACGCGCGTTCTCGACCGACCGGGCGAGGTAAAGTGTGGTGGTTTGCCGGTTGATGACAACAACTACGACCGTGCGCTGAATGACCATTGGAGATTGGGCTATACACCTGCGCAGCTCTATCCGCGATGGCAAATGGTTACGAACAGTTCCTCGCCGCCTTCGCCACGATGGGGTGGTGCCGCGGCTCTGATCAGCTACTCCGTCATCGATTCTACGTCCGGCGAATATGTTGGCCAACCGGTATCCGGTGTTCCCGGCGGGGATCTGGGTACTATCTTGCTGAACAACAGTGCTTTTGTCCTGTTTGGCGGCCAGACCGGGGTCGATGTGGTGAATGAGATCTGGTACCTGACGGCAACCGGATGGGTATTCCAGGCCCAGTTGCCTGTTCTCGATGAAGACTGGATCAGGCCGCTCGGGATAGCAGCGGCAACGCGGCAGTATGCCATAGATCTCTACAATCCTGACATGCGGCAGCGCCGACCACGGCCGGGTGGTCCGGCCGCGTTCGAATTCTACAGCAATGATCCGTACAGTGAGCCGTTGGAGATCCTATGGCGTCCAGCCGCTGCTGCCACTGAGGATAACTGGGATGAGACCATCCTCTTTGGCGGGTCATGGGGACCTGAGTACGGGGGATCAGAAATCCACGATTTTGCCGAAAACTACACCCACCTCTTCTACGCTGTTCCCGCTTTCTACTACAAGGCACCGGACGACACCAATATCATACTCAAATTCACCTGGCAGGCGCAGACACTGGCCTACGACTGGGCACACTGGGATCCGATCATGGATCTCTCGAACGACAGGCGACCGATAAGGCTCGGCGCGTCGGACACCGCGGGGCCCGGCGGGACACCCAGCTACCTGCTTACGGGTATGAATTTCCCGGCAGTTATGAACACAAAACTCGATGCCGGTACGTTCTCATCCTGGAGGGCGACGCTCACCATGGTTGTGTCCAACTATGGTCCTTCTTTCGACGTCGAGCTGCGTGGCGAGGTCGGCTATGTCAGCGAGAGTACAACGCCGCAGCCCGGACGGCATATGACCCTGTGGTCGCCCGACGATTACTATACTTCAGCAGGCGGCGAACCGTCGTACAGGTTGATGGGGCCGGATGGCAGGGATGGCCGGCCTGACTGGTGCCGGACAATAGCACAGAATGTGACCATTCCCGGCGGCGGCGGGTTCCAGACGCTGAATATCGATGTGACGCCTCAATTTCTCGAGATACTGAACCACACCGCGACCATGTACGGCAGCAATATCGTATGGGAGTATGGTAACAATATGGGGTTCTATCTCAGGGGCATACCCAGCAGCACCGGTCAGGCATACATATCGGGTTGGCCGATACTGACCGTGGAGCTTGCCAAGCCGTGGTACTTGGCCCCTCTCAACATGACCAATATTGTTGTCAACAACGGTGGAACGTTTGGCATCACGGATGACGGTGACGTCCACGCCGGAACGCTCATACGGCCCGCAGTTATTACGCCCTACTATCGAAAATGGACTTCCCTCGCTTGGGGCAGTGATATTGATGTCTATGTTCTATTCGGCGGTGTGGACAGCGTAAGGGTGCTTAACGACACATGGACCACGCCCGGCGACGGTTTTGCATGGACCAAGCGTACTCCCCCTGTGAATCCACCCGGACGATGGGCTCATAACATGGTCGAAGGGATGGAGGGCGTTGTTATGTTTGGCGGGTTTGACGCCAATAACAGGCCCTTGAACGATCTGTGGTACTACTATTTTGACATGTCGCAGGGATACGCTTGGGTCCAGTTGTTCCCGGAGGACGGGGAAATTCCGCGTCCTCGTGGCGGCGCGGCCATGTGCAACATTGGGGCGCATATTGCCTTGTATGGAGGTACCGACGGCAAGACGTATTTCAACGATACATGGTTGCTTGAAACGCCTGGTTCCGTGAGTACGAATGCGTTTACGGAACCCATTACGAACAGCATGCTCAGATGGATAAATATCCTGCCGGGGGGAGAGCAGTCTGGCTACATGGGTTACGCTCCAAGCCCGAGGGCATTTGCCTACTACAATCGCGAGGGTGCCACGATGCAGGTATTCGGCGGGCGTTGTGGAGTCCTCCCGACCGGAAAAGATACTGACGATGACTGGCTTGATGACGGGCTGGAGATTGACCTTGGCGGGCCGGATGCAGGTCGTGACCCCAGGGCAAATGCTCTGATGTACGAAAGCGCGGCCATTAATACCAATGCCACAGAGAAGATGCCGTATGCATTCCTGCAGTTCGGTGGGCTGTGCCGGCCTGCCCCGGGGACACGTTGGACCTGGGTGGCTGACTTTGAGAGTATGTCATACTACACGAATCCGCCTCCACCTCTGCATCCGGACCAAGACGAGAGGTATGCGACCCAATGGGGTCTTCCGATGGAGGACGAGAGGCTGTTCCCTGTCCAGCCATACGGCTACCTCACACGTGTGCCTAACGTCACAACGCTCTGGTATCACAAGTTCGGGTCAGGGGATCCTCTGGATGCCCGTGACGTGTGGAGACTTGGAGCGCCACGTGGCAATGGCGGGGACAACACGGCACCGCAGTATGCTCATTCCGGGCGATGGGTAATGGGTACCTCGCTTGCCGGTTCATATGCGAACAATTCCGTCATGGAGCTGTATACTCCCTGGTTTGGTCTCGGGTTCCCTGCTGTCGACCCGATCTCCAGCGATCCAAGCAACGGAAACGAGTATTTCCTGTCGTTCTTCGAATGGTTGGATCTGGCAGATTCCAGGGACATGGTGCGCATTGAAGCGATCAGACCTGTGACGCCTGCAGACGCGGCAACGCGCGTGTCCGGTGTCGGCAAGCCGCCTATCGTGATCCTCCCGAACAGGAACAGCGCTGCAAATACTGCTGGTGAGTGGCGGCGCGTTGTTGTGCCGCTGGAACAGATTGCAAACGAAACCAACCTGTACCTGAGGTTCGTCCTCCAGAGTGATTCCAACGGTGTTGCGGGAGGCTGGTATGTTGATGACTTTGCCATCGTCCAGGGAGGCCTGATATTTGGGACAAACGGTACACCGGGTACGATGTACCTGATAGGTATTGACGGAACGAATCCCGTGCAGCAGATGGTTACCGGGTCAGACGGGTCGTTCGGCTTTGACCTGGTCCCTGCGGGCACCTACAGGGTTGTTTCCGGTGCAGGTGGTGCTGAGAGTACGTTCGTCGGCGGCAGCAGCTGGTCGCAGTGGGTGACAGGGTTTGAGACGACGCCAATCATCGTGGGCATAGAGATCAACAGCCCGGCGTTGCTCTCCTGGAACGCCGTTGCCGGCCTGACCTACGAGGTGCAGGTTGCGACTCCGGCATCGATTGTCACCGGTACGCCGTGGGAAACCCTTGCCCTTGTGACTGCGCCGGGCCCTGTTGCTTCCTTCGTTGACCTGCAGTCAGATACTGTTACCAGCAGGTTCTATCGGATTGTGCTCAAGTATTGACGTTCGCCCTTGTCATAGGGCCTTTCCCGCAGTTGTGCCACCGGTGGAATGTCCCAGTCCATTAGGCCCCCCGCCTCTACCGGGAAGGCTGGCAGGTTTGACAGTTCCGGAGTTGTTGGGTGTTGCATCGTGTGGGTTGCGGCGGATGCAAATCTGTAGCCTGGGTCGCTGACCCCGGACCGGCCTCACCGAGGCCGGCTACAGTTGAGTAGATGACTCAGACCTGATTAATATGTCCGGCGGCGCGGGTGGATCCGCCTTCGCCCGGGGCTCCTGCGGGACAAGACCGTGCCCTCCCGATGCCGAAAACATGCGGTTTTCTTTGATTTCGGGAGGGTCGGGTTCCACGCCGACCGTCTTCACTGGTGCGGAACGGCTCGCGAGGCCGCTCGCCCTCCAGTTCCCGAGGTAATCGCCTGCCTGCCGATGGAGAGCGAGGCCATTGTCCCGCCGGGGTGTCCAACGAAGGCGGATTCAGAGCCGTTGGTGAATGAGGAGATTGCCTCTCCGGCTGGTTGACAGATTCGGGTGAGTATAATACTCTACCAACTACTGGCAGATGTAGGTGTTCCTGGTGGGGCTTCTATAGCGGCAGCTTGGGAGAGACAGGATGAATAAGATACTGAGGATGGCCGGCATAGTATTGGGCGCCTCGTTGATTGCCGTTTTCACCGCCTGCGACGACAAATGGGAAGATGGCGGTGATTTCAATACCAGCCAGGGCGCGGGCATAAATGTCAATTTCTCCGGTGTCTATCAAGCCAGGGCGGCAGGTGGTGTATTAGTTCCCGAGGGCGAAGACGGTGAAGATCCTATTACGCGGCTGATCATCACCCAGATAGGAAACACGATTGAAGTCAGGGATGATTTCAACAAGCTCTACACCGGCTCCATGGGTTCGCCCGGAGTGATGGGCGCCTCGGCCAGCGGGTCCTATCCGGCAGGGGCCACGATGCTCCAGGCCCAGATCAATTTCACCAACAACAAGAACGTTGATTTTGTAGGAATTATACGAGCTGTAGCTGTTACAGACGTTACTTCGCTGGATACGACCACCACTCAGACTGGAACACAGTCTACGAACATCACTGTCACGGTGAGTGAGACAATTGGCGGCGAGACCACGGACGTAGCGATTGAGAACTCTTCCGGTACTGACACGGATGTCGTCAATTCCCATGTCTACCGGATCACCGAGGCGAATACGCAATACATCCTCGAGGGCAACTGGATACGGTATCATTTCGACGATGTTGTCCTTGTCGAGGCAATC